>Ga0247842_10002544_pt1 | contig 26732 bp, 20 predicted proteins | sample LaCruzMarch2015__3_FD_192411 | JGI IMG/M metagenome (GOLD analysis project Ga0247842, IMG submission 192411) | Freshwater microbial communities from meromictic Lake La Cruz, Castile-La Mancha, Spain - LaCruzMarch2015_19m | ecosystem: Environmental > Aquatic > Freshwater > Lake | place: Spain...
TCTGGCTCCTCTTTCTTCTAACGGCCCTGCTTGCGGCCTATGCCGTAGGGGCCAGACTCTGGCGGAGCGGGCATACCCTGTACTGGAAGCTGCAGCGGATCACCGGCGCCTTTCTTCTCGTCGCCATTCCCGCCCACCTGATGTTTTCGCATCTCAACCCCGGGGTCGCCCATGAGGCGCAGGCCGTGATCCTGCGGATGCAGAGCGTCTTCATCAAGGTCGTCGACATCCTTCTGGCCGTCTCGGCCCTGTACCATGCCGGGTACGGCCTGTTTTCCATCGGGGCGGACTATATCCGGACCCGGTCGCTCCGGCGCCTATACACCGCGGCCGTTGCCGCGGTGTTCGCCGTCTTTCTGTTCATCGCCCTGCGACTTACCGTATCCGTATAGAAGGAGAAGACAACCATGGGCAATCATCCGACCATTCACGCAACGCGGCAGTGTGACGTCCTGATCATCGGGGCCGGCGGCGCCGGCCTGCGCTGTGCGGTCCATCTCCTCGAAAAGCGGCCGGATCTCAAGATCCTCGCCGTAACCAAGGTGGCCCACCCCCAGAAATCCCATACGAGCACCGCCCAGGGAGGGCTCGCCGCCGTCGATCCCCGGGACAAGACGGACAAACCGATCTACCACATGTTTGACACCTGGAAGGGAGGGGACTGCACCTCCGACCAGGATGTGGTGAAACGGATCGTGGAGGGCGGATGGGAGGAAATCCAGTGGCTTGAGCGCCGGGGCATGCATCTGTCCCGCAACGATGAAGGCAACATCAGCAAACGCCAGTTCGGCGGCCATACCATCGAATTCGGCAAGGGCGACTCCTTCCGGGCCGTTTTCGAGGCGGACCGCACGGGCAAAGGGATCATGGACACGGCCTGGGGCGAAGCCCTGAAACGGGGAACCGTCTTCCTCAACTTTTCCGTCGCCACGGAAATCCTTTTCCAGGATGGCGCCTGCGTCGGGGCCGTGCTGTTCAATTTCAGGGATGGGGAATTCACCAAGGTCCTTGCCAAGGCCACGGTCCTGGCGACGGGAGGCGCCGGCCAGGTGTACCGGATCACGACAAACTGCCGCGGAAACACCGGCGACGGCCTCGCCGTGATCCTGCGGGCCGGTCTCCCCATCATGGACGCCGAGGCCGTCCAGTTTCATCCCACGGGGATCGTCGGGCCCGGCATCCTCGCCAGCGAGGCCCTGCGCAGCGAGGGCGGCATCCTCCGCAACAAGGACATGGAGCCTTTCATGGAGCGGTACGCCCCCAAGATGAAGGACCTTGCACCGCGGGATATCGTTGCCCGCTCGATTGAAACGGAGATCCGAGAGGGCCGGGGCATCATGAATCCGGACCACCAGATCGCGCATGTCTGGATCGACCTGCGGCACCTGCCCGCATACGTCCACGAGGTCAAGCTCAAGGAGGTGGCCAGCTTTTTCAAGACCTACGCCAACCTGGATTCACGCACCCAGCTTTGCCCCGTCCGGCCGAGCAACCACTACCACATGGGGGGCATCCCGACCAACGCGGATGGGGCGGTCCAGCGGGCGACCGGCGAAACCGTTCCGGGACTATTTGCCATCGGCGAGTGCGCCTGCGCGAGCTTCCACGGCTTCAACCGTCTCGGCACCAATTCACTCCTCGAACTCCTCGTCATGGGAAAGGCGGCGGGCGAATGCGTTCTTTCCCATCTCAAGGAGGGGCGGATCGCTGATCCCGCCGGCGCCGGGGAACAAACCCTGTCCCGGTTCGCAGACTACCTGGATGCGCGGGGCGCGGAAAATACGGGCAGGATCCGCCTGGAGATGCGGGACATGATGACGAAAAAGGTCGGCGTCTTCCGCAACGAGAAGGGCATGCAGGAGGCTGTGGCGGCCCTGGAGGAGTACCGCCGGCGTTCGGCCGGGGCGGCCATCGCCACGCGGGGGCTCCGGACGAACCAGGAACTCCTGGAGCGGTGGGAACTCGATAACCTTCTGGATGTGGCCATGGTGATCGCCCAGGGGGCTATCGTGCGGCAGGAATCCCGGGGCGCCCACTTCCGCGAGGACTTTCCGGAGCGGAGCGACGCGTTCCAGTATCACAACATTGAGTCCATGACCGAATTCGGGAAGGTCCTCTTCGCCAGGCGGCCCGTCGATATGAGCCTGCATGCGGCCGGGGACGCCCATTCCGATCACTTCAAGGTCATCCCGAGAAAGTACTGATACGGACTAACGTGAAGGAGAAAATCATGTCGCAGACCTATCAACTGACCCTCACTATCAGACGGTACGATCCGGACGGGGACAAGCGCTGGGACCAGACCTACGATATGGAGGCGGGGGCGATCCTGAGATTTGTCGATCTGTTCCGGAGGATCAATGTGGAGCAGGATGCCACCCTCGCATGGGTCTCTTCCTGCGAACACGGACAGTGCGGGAGCTGTTCCGTGCGGGTCAACGGCCGGCCCATGCTGGCCTGCGAGCTCCTCGTGGAGAATGCGGTGACGCTATTCGGCACGACGCATTTCCGGATCGAACCCGTCACCGTCGCCCCCGTGGTCCGGGACCTTGTTGTGGACTGGGAGCAGGCCTACACGCGCGTTCACCGGGCCAAGCCCTATGTCATCAGGCCCATCGAGCCTCCCCCCGGTGTGACGGAGCTCCAGATTTCCCCGAAGGAGATCGCCCGGTACGAGGACGCCACCCGCTGCATCAACTGTTTTTGCTGCGCCACGGCCTGCATCAGCACCCACCGGAATTTCATTGGTCCGAACGCGGCCATGGCAAGCGTGGTTCGACTCATGGACAGCCGGGAGGAGGAGAAGGACGAGCGCCTGGCCCTGCTCTACAGCGAAGAGGGGGTGTACCGCTGCCATACCTCCAAGGCCTGTACCCATGTTTGCCCGAAGAAGATCGATGTCGCACACTTTATCGCGCTGGCGAAGGAAGGATCATTTTAAGGAGGAACCCATGTCTGCCGAAATTCTTGCCGACCGCCTGGCCCGCTACGTATGCGGCCTCACGTTTTCCGACCTCAGCCGGGACCATGTTTCCCGGATGAAGGTCTTTTTCCTGGACTGGCTTGGCTCTGCCTATGCCGGGGGGAACCTCCCTCCGGTCCGGATGATGCGGGACGTGGTCCGCGGCCTCGGGGGAACGGAGGAGGCCACGGTGATTTCCGACGGATCCCGGAGCAATTGCCTGTTCGCCGCCCTCGTCAACGGGGCGTCCTCCCATGTCGTGGAGATGGATGATCTTCATCGTGAATCGATCCTCCATCCGGCCTGTGTAGTTTTGTCGGCCGCCTTCGCCATGGCGGAACGGCAGCGCGCCTCAGGCAGGGACCTCATCGTCGCCGTCTCCGCCGGCTATGAGGTTGGGATCCGCATCGCCCTCGCCGTCGGCCCCAGTCATTACCATTACTGGCACACGACGAGCACATGCGGTGTTTTCGGCGCCGCCGCCGGGGCGGCCAAGCTCCTGGGCCTGAACGAGGATCAGCTCGCCTGGGCCCTGGGCTCTGCGGGGACCCAGGCAGCCGGGCTCTGGGAATTCCTCGTGGAAAGCGCCATGAGCAAACAGCTTCACCCGGGGAAGGCGGCCCTCAACGGCCTGCTTGCGGCCCTCCTCGCGAAGGAAGGTTTTACCGGGGCGAGGCGCATCCTGGAAGGGGAGAAGGGGTTCTTCAGCGCCACCTCCCGGGACTTCGACGAGAAAAAATGCTGCGACGGTCTGGGGGAGGTCTTCCACGGGGACCGCAACTCCCTGAAATACCATGCCTCCTGTGGACATACCCACTCCATGATCGATGCCATCCTCCTTGCGACCGGCGGGAAGACGTTCCTGCCTAATGACGTGGAAGAGGTTCATGTTTCCTTGTATCAGGCCGCCCTCGATCTTCTGGACCATGTGGAACCCAAGACCCCCTACCTGGCGAAATTCTGCCTCCCTTTCTGTGTCGCGACGGCCCTCCGGTATGGTCAGGTTCAGCTCGGCGATTTCACGGATGCCCGGCTCCGGGACGCCGACATCCGTTCCCTCATGCAGAAGGTCCGGATCCAGAGCGACCCCGAACTTACCGGGGCCTACCCGCGCAAGTGGCCGGCGCGCGTGCAGATTGTCCTGAAGGACGGGCGGCAGCTTGCCGCCGCGAATGAATACCCCAAGGGTGATCCGGAGAACCCCCTTTCCGAGGAGGAGGTGATCGGAAAATTCAACTCTTTGGTCGCGGGGGTGATCCCGCCGTCCCGGGCGGAGATCCTCATAGAGCGGGTCCTCCATCTCGAGGAAATCCCCGATATCGGCCTGCTCCTCTCGGCGTAGAAGCGCCCGCCCGAAATCAAAAACAGACAGAGACGACGGGCAGGCAGGAAACCAAAACGGCAAGTTGAAAAAGTCTATTTTGCAGGCTGTTCAAAAGCGGCCGGATGCAAGGCCCCCGATATCCTGAGCCATGAGGCGTACTTTAGGGTACGTTGAGCGGCGAAGGATGAGGGAAACGCGGCAGACGGTCGGTTTTCAACAGCCTGACAAGGAGGATCGCATGGGCGCAAAGGCATTCACCGGCATTTTTCCCTATCTGGTTACACCCCTCACCGAGGCGGGCAGGCTGAAGGAACAGCCCCTCGCCGATCTCGTGGAACACCTGATTCGCAAGGGGGTGCACGGCCTGACGCCCCTGGGCAGCACCGGCGAAGCCCCCTATCTGGACTGGGAGACGAAGCGGCGGACCGTGGAGGTCACGGTCCAGGCTGCGGCAGGACGGGTTCCCGTTGTGGCGGGCGTCTGCAATTTGTCAACCCCCGGCGCCGTCCGGGAGGCCGCAGAGACGGAGAAATTAGGCGTGGATGGGATCCTGGCCGTCATGCCGGGCTACTTTCCCCTCAACGACCAGCAGGTCGTTGCCCATTTCCGGGCCGTGTCCCGCGCCGTGTCCTGCCCCGTCACCCTGTATACGAATCCGAAATTCCAGACCTGGGATTTTTCCGTCGAGGCGCTCCGGGAGCTCGCCGAGGAACCGAATATCCAATACCTTAAGGATGCGTCGGGGAACGTGGGCAAACTCATGTCCATCGTCACGACCCTCGGCGACCGGATCAAGCTCTTCAGCGATACCTCTTCCGTTCCCCTGTTCGTGTTTCTCATCGGCGGCGTCGGCTGGATGTCCGGTCCCGCCTGCGTCATTCCCGAGCAGAGCATTGCCCTGTACGAAACAGCCCGGCAGGGCCGGTGGGAAGAAGCGGCGGTCCTTCAGAAAAAGCAATGGCCCATCAACGTGGCCTTCCAGCGGTATTCCCTGGCTGCGTGCGTCAAGGCGGGGCTCGAGATGCAGGGATTTCCCGTGGGTTCTCCCCTCCCGCCGCAGAAGCAGCTTGATTCGGAAGGACGCAGGGCGCTCGAGAAAATCCTGCGCGATGTGGGCGCCCTCCCCTCCTGAGGCGCGCGCCTCCAAAAGGTTGTTGAAAAAGACAGGACGACCCGGCGGACCACCGTAAAAGCCCGTGCTGCAAGGCATTTCTGACCGGCGCAGGAGAGTCGTGCAGGTGCTCGTTCTTTTTCTCCTCTTTTTTCTTGACTTCATGGAACAGGTTGGATAATAAAGCGTACAATTTCTGCACAAGGAGGCGGGCTTTCTTTTTGGGTTAGACCATCCAAGACAGACCTTGCATCTATGCCGGATTGTTATTCTACGCAGTTTGTCGATATGGACGGCTTCGAAAACAGGCCCCGTCCGGCGGCGCCCTTCATTCTACGTCCCTTCGGCTTATATCTCCGCACACCGCAACAGGAAACCCGGTTGAAGAGCAACGACGCATCGGAAGGTTCGTCGAATCCTAAATAGGAAAAAACACAGAGAAAGGAGTAAGGATTGTATGAGTAAGATTGACTTTGCACTGACCGATTTACGGAAGGCCTTCCCGAAGAATTTTACGGAAGCGCAGATCGCCAAGGGGCAGACCCTGTTCCTGAAGGAGCTCGCCTACGATGCCCACAAATTCTATGGCGGCAAGATGACAACCATCCCCAAGGCCGGCGTTTACGGGTTCAACTGGTTTAACGTCTGGTACACCCCCGGCGTATCCAAGATTTCCACAAGCATCCGGGACCGCAACGAAGCCTCGTTTGAACTGACCAACCGGGGCAACCTGGTGGCCATCGTCAGCGATTCCACCCGCGTCCTCGGGGACGGCGACGTGACCCCCTCCGGCGGGCTCGGCGTCATGGAAGGCAAGGCCTTCCTCATGAAGTACCTGGGCGGCGTGGACGGCGTCGCCCTGTGCATCAACAGCTACAACGCCAAAGGCCAGCATGATCCCGACAAGATCATCGATTTCGTCAAGATGCTGGAGCCGAGTTTCGGCGCCGTGAACCTGGAGGACATCTCCCAGCCGAACTGCTACAAGGTTCTCGACACCCTGCGCGATGCCTGCCAGATCCCCGTGTGGCACGACGACGCCCAGGGGACCGGTTCCGTGATCCTGGCGGGGCTCCTCAGCTCCCTCAAGGTGGCGGGCAAGGAGCTGAAGGACGTCCGCCTCGCCATGTTCGGCGCCGGGGCCGCTAACGCGACGACCATCCGCCTGATCCTCCAGGCCGGGGCGGACCCGGGAAAGATCATCGTGTGCGATTCCAAGGGGGGACTCCACAAGGGCCGCAAGGACATCGAGGCGGACAAGCGGTTCTACCGGAAGTGGGAGATCTGCAAGGCCACGAACCCGAAGAAGGTCAATTCCATCGACGCGGCCATGAAGGGCGCCGACGCCCTGATCGCCATCTCCATCCCGGGACCGGACGTGATCAAGCCCGCCTGGGTGAGCTCCATGGCGAAGAAGTCGATCGTCATTGCCTGCGCGAACCCCGTGCCGGAGATCTACCCCTACGCCGCCAAGGAAGCGGGGGCCTACATCGCCGCCACGGGCCGCGGGGACTTTCCCAACCAGGTGAACAACTCCCTCGGCTTCCCGGGGATCCTGAAAGGCGCCCTCCTCGTCAAAGCCTCGAAGATCACGGACAACATGGCCATCGCCGCGGCCCACTCCATGGCCAAGACCGCAGAGAAGCGGGGCATCAGCCCGGACAACATCATGCCGAAGATGGATGAGTGGGAGGTCTTTCCCGCCGAGGCCCGCGACGTGGCCATGCAGGCCATTAAAGACGGCGTGGCCCGGGTGAAGATGACGGCCAAGGATGCCCTCAAGCAGGCCGAGGATGACATCAAGGGATCCCGCAAACTCATCAAACACCTCATGGAGGAAGGATTCATCCGGAAACCGCCTCTCAGCATGCTCCGGAACGCCCTGAAACGGGCCATTGAACAGGTAAAGAAATGATGAGAAAGGGGGTCACGCATGAGGGAGATCCAGGTTGACAAGATTATCAAGACGGTCAAGGACCTCTTTATCGACGCCAATTATAACTTGGGGCAGGATGTTGTTGACGAATTCGACCGGAGGATTCAGAGCGATGAGTCCCCCGTTGCGCGGGAAGTGATCCAGGAACTGAAACAGAACGTCGCAATCGCATCGCAGGGTGAATACCCCATATGCCAGGATACGGGGCTTGCCGTTGTATTCGTCGATATGGGTCAGGATGTTCACGTGGTCGGGGGTAATCTGAGGGACGCCATTAACGAAGGCGTGCGGCAGGGGTACAAAGAGGGATATTTGAGAAAGTCGGCCTGCAATCCCTTTACACGAAAGAATACCGGGGACAATACCCCGGCGATTATCCATTATGATATCGTTCCCGGCGACAAGATCAGAATCATTGCTGTTCCGAAGGGGGGGGGCGCAGAGAATATGAGCCGCGTCCACATGCTGGCGCCTTCGGCGGGCGCTGAAGGCATCAAGGATTTCATCGTCACCCGCATGAAAGAATCCGGTTCCAACCCCTGTCCTCCGACGATTGTAGGCGTCGGCATCGGCGGCACATTTGAGAGGACGGCCATTCTGGCCAAGAAGGCGCTGTTGCGGAAAGTGGGGCAGCGGAATCCCGACCCGGAAATTGCCAAGATGGAACGGGAGGTCCTGGAGAGGATCAACAAACTCGGGATCGGTCCTATGGGTTACGGAGGCAATACGACGGCGCTGGATGTCTTTTTTGAGGTGGAACCCTGTCATATCGCCAGCCTGCCGCTTGCAGTGAACGTGCAGTGTCATGCAAACAGACACAAGGAAGCGACGATCTAAAAGGTTGTTGAAAATCTTTTTGGCGGGCTGTTCAAAAACGGCTGGATGCAAGGCCCCCGAAATCCTGAGCCGTGCGGCGTACTGTCTGGTACGTTGAACGGCGAAGGATGAGGGAAATGCAGCAGGCGGGCGTTTTTTGAACAGTCTGCGGATGGAGGGATAGCATGGCAAACGTAATTCGACTGAAGACCCCCCTGACCGAGGAAGATGTCGATAAATTGAAGATCGGCGACAAGATCCTGATCAGCGGCGTCATTTACACGGGCAGAGACGCGGCCCACAAACGCATGATCGACCTTCTGAATCAGGGGAAAGAACTTCCCATGGATGTTCGCGGCCAGGTCATCTACTACGTGGGACCGGCGCCTGCCAGGCCCGGCAAGCCGATCGGCTCCGCGGGACCGACGACGAGCTATCGGATGGATGCCTACGCCCCCAAGTTGATGGAGGTCGGCATGAAAGGGATGATCGGCAAGGGGAATCGGGCGCCCGAAGTCATCCAGGCGATGAAAAAAAATAAAGCGGTTTACTTTGGGGCCACCGGCGGCGCTGGAGCGGTGCTCGCAAAGAGCATCAAGAAGGCGCAAGTGGTTGCGTATGAAGACCTCGGACCTGAGGCCATCCATAGACTGGAAGTAGAGGATTTTCCGGTGGTTGTGATCAACGACACGAAGGGCAACGATCTTTATGTCGAAGGCGCAAAAAAATATCGGAAAGACTAATAAGCACCTTAACAGGATGAGGGATATGAAAACTTCAGGGTATGGTGGCAGAGAAATGGAAGTGGTCGCACACGATGTGTTGATTTTTGGAACGGGGCTTGCGGGACTGCGTGCGGCGGTCGAGATCGCACGCCAATCCAAAGACACCATCAACATCGGGCTCGTTTCGAAAGTCCAAATTCAACGTCCCCATTCCGTCTGTGCGGAAGGCGGCACGGCGGCCGTCATGCGCGAAGAGGACGGGGACAACCTGGAGCTGCATTCCTGGGACACGGTCAAAGGCTCCGATTTTCTCGCGGATCAGGATGTAGTGGATCGATTCGTGGAAACCAGTCCGAAAGAGATCCTGCAAATGGATCACTGGGGAATGCCTTGGTCGAGACGCCCCGATGGCCGTATCCAGCAGCGTCCCTTCGGTGGACACAGCTTCCCCAGGGCCACGATGGCGGCGGATAAAACCGGCTTCTTTGAGGTCCAGACCCTTTATGACACCTTGATGCAGTATAAGAATTTTTCCCGGTACGATGAATTCTTCGCGACGTCCATCCTGGTAGAGAACGGCGAATTCTGCGGACTGGCGGGGATCTTCATGCCCACGGGGAAATTCATGGTGCTGCGGGCCAAGGCGATGCTCATCGCCTCCGGCGGACTGGGAACGCTGTATGCTTTCACGACCTACTCCCAGACCGTCAGCGGCGATGGCCAGGCGATCGCCTACCGGGCCGGTCTTCATCTGGAAGATCCCGAGTTTCTGCAGTTTCACCCCACCGGTCTTGTCCCTTCGGGCATCCTGATGACGGAGGCTTGCCGGGGCGAAGGAGGATATCTGAGAAATTCCGAAGGCAAGCGTCTCATGGAAAAGTATGCTGCGAAATTCATGGAACTGGCGCCGCGGGATATCGTCTCGCGGTCCGAAATGACCGAGATCCTGGAAGGCCGGGGTTTTCCCGGCCCCGGCGGTTTGGATTACGTCCACCTGGATCTGACACACCTGGGGGCGGAAAAGATCAATCATGCCCTTCCGTTGATCCGGGAAGTTTGCATGAAGTTCCTGGCCCTGGATCCGATCCTCACGCCGATTCCCGTGAGACCGGTCGCCCATTACTCCATGGGCGGGATCGAGGCGGACATCAATGGTGCAACCACCATGCGCGGTGTCTGGGCGGCAGGAGAGGTTGCCTGCCACTCTTTGCACGGAGCCAATCGTCTCGGTTGTAATTCCACTGCGGAATGCCTCGTGTGGGGGGGCATCACCGGGGGGGAGATCGTGAAGTATCTCCAGTCGGACCCGCCCCTGCAAAAACTGCCGGCGGGTCCCATCGACGCGGAGCGGGAGCGGATCTTTGTCGGACTTTGCGAGCGGAAGGGCGGAGAAGATCCCTACGCCATTAAAAAGGAGCTCCGCGAGGTGATGGACAAGTCCGCAGGGGTTTACCGCGATGCCGCGGGCATGACGGAAGGTCTGAAAAAGGTCGAGGCCCTCAAGAAACGCTTTGCCGGCGTCTCCGTTGTGGACAAGAGCGGCATCTACAACACGAACCTCGTCAATGTCCTGGAGATCGAGAACCTCCTCGATCTCGCCGAGGCCATCATCACGGCGGCCCTGGCCCGGCAGGAGTCCCGGGGGGCCCATTCCCGGAGGGATTTCAAGACCCGGGATGATAACAACTGGCTGAAGCACACCCTCGTTGGCTACACCAAGGAAGGGCCCGTGCTCAGTTACAAGCCGGTGGCCATTACAAACTGGAAGCCGGTAGAGCGGAAATACTAGCAGGCTGTTTAAAAACGCCCATCTGCTGCGTTTCCCTCATCCTTCGCCGTTCAACGTACCCAAAAGTACGCCTCACGGCTCAGGATTTCGGGGGCCTTGCATCCGGGCATTTTTAAACAGCCTGCAAAAAACTTTTTCAATAGCCTAAGGGGGGATCGATGAGAGAGACGAAACAATTCGACAATCATTTAGGCATCATCGGCTGGCTCGGCGGTGGCCGCTGGGGTATCGAGCGCTACCTCTACATCATTCACCGGGTCGCCGGACTGGGGATTCTTCTCTTTTTTATGATGCACATCTTCGAAAGCTCCGTCCGGATCTTCGGACCGGAAAGCTGGAATACAGCCATGGATGTCCTCAAACACCCCGTTTTCAAACTCGGCGAGTTTGTGGTGTACTTCGGGTTCGCCTTCCATGCCCTCAACGGCCTCCGGCTCATCCTCATCGAGCTCGGTTTCGCCGTGGGAAAGGCGGAGGAGCCGGTTTACCCGTACCGGTCCTCCCTTAACGTGCAAAGACCCCTCATGATCGTCGTCATGGTCATAGCCGCCGTGGTCATTCTGGCGGGGGGCATGAACATCTTTGTCCTGGATTAAAGGGGGTGCGACATGCGTGAAACATATAGCTGGACCTGGTTTATCATCGCGGGCATCGTCATCTTCATCCTGGGTGGGCTCCACATGATGACGGTGCATATGAATGCGATACTCGGCATCTTCAACCCGGCATCCGGGGACGCCGTGGACTGGGAGAACGTCTCCTGGCGGGGCAGGAACCTCTTCTTCACCGTGACGTACATCTTCCTGCTGGCCGCCGTCCTCTACCACGGGTTCTTCGGCCTGCGGACGATCCTCTTCGAGCTGGGCCCTTCCCGGGGGGGGCAGCGGTTCATCACGAAGTTCCTGTGGTGCGCGGGGATTGTTCTGTTCGTCATCGGGACGTACGCCGCCATTGCCGCAAGATCGCTCGGGAAAGCCCTGTAAGGAGGAGACATGGAACAGATAAAGAAAGTTTCCATTATGTTTTACATCCGGCGGTTCGATCCGGTGACGGATGAGGAGCCCCGGATCCAGGAGTACGTGCTGCAGGTGGAAAAGGGCATGACGGTCCTGGACTGCATCCACGCCATCAAGGAAGAGCAGGATCCGTCCCTTGCCTTCCGCTTTTCCTGCCGCATGGGCGTCTGCGGATCCTGCGCCATGCTCATCAACGGCAAGCCTACGCTCGCGTGCAACACGCAGACCCTGGATTTGACGGACAGCGTTCTTACCGTAGCGGCCCTGCCCAACTTCAACATCATCCGGGACCTTGTGCCCGACCTTGTTCCCATGTTCGGCGTCCACCAGCGGGTCAAGCCCTATATCATCCGCCAGGACGCCCAGGAGATGGAAAAACCGTCCGGGGAATATTTCCAGAGCCCGCATCAATTAGAGGAGTTCCTCCAGTTTACCTACTGCATCAAGTGCGGAGTCTGCATGGCCGCCTGCCCCACCATGGCGACGGACAGGCAGTACCCCGGCCCCATGGCCCTCACGCAGGCCTACCGGTACAACACGGACTCCCGCGACGACGGGGGCGGGGAACGGAAGGATATCGTGGCGAAAAGCCACGGGGTCTTCGGCTGTCATTACGCCGGCGAGTGCTCCAACGCCTGTCCCAAGGGCGTGGACCCCGCCCGGGCGATCCAGCTTCTGAAGCGGGACCTCGTACGGGATTACTTAAATTTGGGAAAGGGCCACGCCTGCGCCAAGACCCATCCCCTGCCGCCGAATGCGGAGAGGAAGCCTAAGATTGAGGCGCCGCCTTTTACGGCGCGCAACCCGTGACCGGGGCGGGGAAACGAAGGCAGAGCGGGAGATCGATCCGGGAACCCTTTTCCCGCGAAAATCAACGATCTGCCGGGGAATGACAGGGCGGGAGGGGAACGAAGAGGGTGTTGACAACATAGCGATATAATATCCTTGACAAACCAGGCAGCCCATCGTAGCTTACCCTGTGGGAAAGTTGTTTCTTATCAATAACGTTCCATTGAAATGCATTCAAAGGAGGAAACAATGTTGAAGACAAGACCGGGTCACAAGTTCGCGGTATCCGTGGCGGTCCTCGCCGCCTTCTTCGCCTTTTCGGCGATCAGCACGGCCTGCGCAGCAGAGCGCAAATCGATCCGCTGGGCGACTTCCAGCACGGGCTCTTACGGCTACAAGGTCGCGGCACAGATGGTCGGCGTGTTGGAGAGCGCGCTCGGCGGCGAATATACCGTCACGGTCAATCCCTATCCATCGACCACCGCCGCCATGAAGGCGACAATGGATGGCAATGGGGAGATCGGCTACACGGCCGACGTCGGGATGACCGAGGTTTACACCGGCACGGGCAGCTTCAAGGACTACAAGGCCGCCAAAGCGAACATGGTGCACACCTGGTATGCATACCCGATGGAATCATTCATGGCCGTGTATGCCCCGAAAGCAAGCCAATTCAAGTCCTGGGGCGACTTCAGCGGCAAGCCGGTATTCTTCACCCCCGCCGGCTTCATGAACTGGCTTAATTTCCAGCGGATCTTCAAGGCGCTCGGCTACCAGTTCAAACACGTCCAGATCGGCGAGGCGGCCCAGGGCGACGCGCTTCAGGCCGGCACCGTCGTCGGCGCCGTCTGCTATACGACCGCCGGCCGGTCGCTTCCGTCCTACTGGCGCGAGACAGAGCTGCGCATGGATGTCAAAATGATCAACCCGAGTCCGGATGAGGTCAAGAAGCTGACGGCGGCGGGCCTCGCCCCCGTGGAGGTCGATGCAACGAAGGTCTTCAGCAAGGACGTCGGCGTGAAGACGATCCTGGGCGTGCCGATCCTCTTCGCCTACAACGTGCTTGCGGATATGCCCGGGGAGGTCGTCTACAAGATGCTGAACAAGTTCAACGCCGAGCGGGAAAACCTCGCCAAGGCCGATCCGGGTTTCGGACCCATGGCGCGCGACTTCGTCGGCATGCAGGTGAAAGGCATCAACGCCAATCCGACCATTCCGGTTCATGCGGGGCTGGCCAAGTTCCTCAAAGAGCACAAGGCCTGGAACGATAAGTGGACGATCGCCGGCAAGTGATCGCTCAAACTGATTGCCGGGGGTGGGGAGCCTGCGCCGCGACAGCGCCGGCTCCCGCCCCCCCGCGCTTACCAATCTCGCATACAATGAGAGCTTTGAAAAATACCCCCGCTTTGTCATTCCCTCCCCGTATCAGGTACGGGGTAAACTCGGAACTCGGGGACAGATTTCAAATCTGTCCCCGAAAAAAGACTGGATTCCTGCTTTCGTGCCCTTTAGGGTATTCGTAGGAATGACGATTTGCCGAATTTCAGGAGTAATTCAAAGCTCTCACAATACCATAGGCCGCGTGCGGCCGCGATCGGGCGTGCGCGACAACGACGGACAGAGGAGTTATGCCGTTTACCGTTTGACTCTTTGCTGAGCATCGTCATTTATACTGTGGACGTTGCGGCCCGGAAGGCGGCGGACGCTTCGGGCCGAAAGGGGGGAAAGCCATGCAAAATGACCGGATCGCGCGCTATCTCAATCTCAATAACCTGATTTTCCTCTTATCGATTTTTATGTTCGTCTGGCTGTGCTGGTACTTCTACACCGGCTTCGGAGGCCCGACTGAACTTGTGGCGTCCCTTGTGCCGATCGCGCTGATGTTGCAGATCCTGCACATGCACAAAAACGGTTATATCTACAAGCGGCTGCCGCCGATCGCGAATCATATCCTTGTCGTGATCTACATGGGCTTATGTATATACGCCTTCTACCATTTTTTCGTGGAATACGAACAGATCTCGATCTATCGCCAGGGCTCCTACACCCGGGAGGACTTCATCATGGGTTTGGTGGTTTTCCTCTTGGTGATGGAGCTCTCCAGGGTCGCCCATGAGGAGCTGTTCTGGGTGAACGTGGTTATGGTGTTCTACACGATGTGGGGCTATCTGAGCCCCATCGACTTCTTCTGGCATCCGGGGACCTCCTTCTACCGGGTCATCACCTCGAGTACCGTCGAACTCTCGACCGGCATATACGGGATGTACTCACAAATCGCACTGACGACTATCGGGGCGTTCCTGCTCCTGGCGGCGGCGGCGCGCGGCTTCGACGCGCAGGGGGCGATGGTCAGTTTCATGCGGCGGATCGCCGGAAAATCGCGGCAGACGATCCCGCAGACGGCCGTGCTCGCCTCGTCCGCGGTCGGCATGATCAGCGGCAGCGGCGCCGCCAACGCCACGGTGGTCGGCGCTTTCACGATCCCGCTGATGAAACGCTACGGCGTGCCGGGGGTGTTCGCCGGGGCGGTGGAGACGGCGGCGTCGATGGGCGGGCTCATCATGCCGCCGGTGATGGCGGTCGCCGGTTTCGTGATGGCGGAATTCCTCGGCGTCTCCTACTGGAGCGTGATGCTCCGCGGCTTCGCCCTCGCCTTCATCTACTACTCCACGCTCTCCCTGTCCGTTTATCTGCTGAGCGTGAGGCTGATGCCCTCCACGCCGATCGAGAAGACAACCCTGCCGATGTACGACCAGCTCAAGACGGCGATCTTCTTTCTCGGGATCATATATCTCACCATCCTGATGGGGGTGTTCAGATATGGCGAGCAGCTTGCAGGGCTCTATACCGGGGCCTTCATGTTTGGGCTCCTGATCCTTCTATTTTTTTATTTCAAGTACGTGCGGAAAGATCCGGCGACGGACAAGGATTCACTCTTCGCGAATATCCGCATCATGATCGAGACGCATGCCGAGATGACCTCCTATCTGACGCTGCTCTTGGCGACGCTCGGCATCATGGTCGGCCTGTTCACCGTGACCGGCTTCATCAACCGCATGGGGGGCATCCTCCTGCACATCGGCGAGTGGCACATCATCGCGCTGATCCTGATGGCCTGGATATTCGGCTGGCTTGTCGGCATGGGTCTGCCGCCGACGGCGACCTATATTGTCCTCGCGGTCATCATCGTCGACCCCATGCGCAAGATCGGCATCGACCCCTGGATTGCGCATTTCTTCTGCTTTCTGCTGGCGGTCTGGGGAGAGTTGTCGCCGCCGACCTCGCTTGCGGCGGCAGTCTCGGCGCGGATCGCGGAGTCGTCGTTTATACGGACCATGATTGAGGCGCTGAAACTGTGCGCGCCCATCACCTTCATGACCTTTGCGATCTTCACCCGTCCCAGCCTCGTGGTGAATCCGGGATGGATGCAGATCTCCGATATGCTGCTGGTGGCGATTGCCACCTGCGGCATCACCTGCGCCATCTTCGGGCGGTTCGTCCGCAACTGGGGCCCGGACGTGATGTGGCGCGCGGCGCTGGCGCTTGCCTCCTTGGTGGTGATGTTCCACCCGGACAGCGCCGTGTCGCTGGCGATGGCCGCGATCGTGCTGCCGGCGACGGTCTACGGCGTCAAGCGCCACCAGATCGTCGCCCCGCCGAAGAGCGAGCCGCAGTCGCAGCCCGCAAATTAAGCGGCCCATCCCTGCACCGGCGTCCCGCCGGTCGCAGGGGGTGAATCCGGCGCGGGATCGATGCCTGATTGAGACCTTTGGAAATCGTGATCCCTCCGCGCGCTGGACATTTTTCGACCCTGCGCCTCCTCGCTCCGCAAAACGGGCGCTCCGCTGTGGGGGCAGGGGACCCCGAAAAATCTCCAATGCGCGCTTCCGGGATCCGATTTCCAAGTTATGCAAAGGTCTCGCCTGATTGTGCGCGTATGGTGGTGAATTATGGCCAAAAACCTCAGGTCAGGCCCGGGAGGACCGCTCAGCCGCCGGCGACGGGGGGGAAGACGGCGATCACGTCGCCCTTGTTGATGGCCGTATCGAGCTGTTGCAGCGACGTGACGCTCCGGCCGTTCTTCAGGATGATGATGTAGGGCTTGATCTGCCCGGCGGCGTCGAAGAGGTGTTCCCGCAGCCCGGGATGGGCATTGCAGAGGTTTTCCAGCAGGTCCCTGATCTTTTCCCCCGGGGGCAGAGTAAGCTCCATCTCCCTTACGCCGATAACCTCCCTAAACGTGGCGAATGTCCTGAACGTGATCTTCATATCGCGATCCTGTACGGTTTCCCTCGTAAATCCGTTCCCCTCCGTCAGCGAGAGAGGGGCGATTCATCAATGGTCTTGTTTGTCTGCCGGATCATCTTCCGTCGGGGAGAAGGATGAGAGACGGGGCTACGGCTTTATGCAATGACGAACCCCGCATTTTTTTTAAAGGGATCTCTTCAAATTTCCGCAAACGGGACAGGACGGATCCCTTTCGACCGTGATGGAATCGGCGCTGCCCGCGAGGCCGTCCCAGAAGAAAAGCCGGCCTGCCAGCGGCTCTCCCTGACCGGTGAGCAGCTTGATCGCCTCCGTCGCCTCGATGGCGCCGATGACGCCGCACGTCGCCCCGATAATCGGAAACATCTCCCGCGGCGGGCTCCCGGGGAAAAAGCAGCGCAGGCAGGGGGTCTTCCCGGGGATCACCGTCGTTGCCTGGCCGAAGAACCCCCGCACGGCGCCGTGGATGAATGGAATGCCCTTTTCAACTGCGGTCCGGTTCAGGAGATAACGGGTCGGGAAATTGTCCATCGCATCGACGATGAGGTCGCAGCCCCGCGCCAGCTCCTCGATGCTTTCCTCTGCGATCCTTCCGGAGACCGTCTCAATGAGAATCAGGGGGTTCAGGGCGGCGAGCTTCTCCTCGACGGATGCGGTTTTCGGCCGTCCGACGTCCCCGCTCCAGTGGAGGATCTGGCGGTTCAGATTGCTCGTCTCGACGACGTCGCAGTCGATGATCCGCAGATGGCCCACACCGGCGGCGGCCAGGTAGAGGGAGATCACCGTTCCCAGCCCCCCGGCGCCGGCTACGAGGACGCGCGCCGCCTTGAGCCTTTCCTGTCCCGCCTCTCCGATCATCAGAATCTGGCGGGCGTATCGTTTCCGTTCCTCATCCGTGATCATTGCCCCTCACCGTTTTTCCTTTTCCGGCAAATAGCACCGTCCCGCGCTCGAACCGGGAAAATGTTTTGCCTGTTCGACAAGTGGATGCCCGTTGGGGTCCCCCGTGAAAGCGCATATTGTTCCTTATAACAGATAATGATTATCCCGGGAAACTGAAAACAACGGTCGCTTCTCTTAACGGAAGACATGAAAAAGATAAAAATTGAACTTTAAACGTGGTATCATAATAAGCACAGGGTAGATCAGGGTGACCGGTGTGTTTGCGCGGGGTGACACTATTTTCTCAGTCAGGACGGGATGATGCCATCCAGAATCGTTACCAGCGGTCTTACGGCGCTGGATCAGGTGCTCCAGGGTCTCCGGCTGGGCGACAATGTCGTCTGGCAGGTGGACAACCTGGATGATTACCGGCACTTTGCAGAGCCCTTCGCCCGGCAGGCGATCCGGGACGGGCGGCGGTGCGTCTACTTCCGATTCGCCCCGCATCCCCCGATCCTGCCCAAGATCGACGGACTGGATACGATCCACCTCAGCGCCCAGGCGGGGTTCGATTCCTTCAGTGCCATGCTGCACCAGATCATCGAAGCGGAGGGCCGCGAGGTCTTCTATGTCTTCGACAGTCTTTCAGCGCTCGTCGTCGAGTGGGCCACCGACGAACTTCTGGCAAACTTCTTCCAGGTGACCTGCCCATTCCTCTTCGAACTCGACACGGTCGCCTATTTTGCACTCACCCGCGGCCGGCACAGCCACAGCGCCGTCGCCCGGGTCCGGGACACCACGCAGGTTCTTCTGGATATCTACCAGGTCGACGGGAACATGTATCTCCACCCACTCAAGGTTTGGGACCGCTACTCCCCCCAGATGTTTCTCTCGCATATGATGTCGGACGGAGAGTGGCTACCGGTTTTCGGGAGCGGGGATGCCGCCGCGGTCTCGGCGTCGGCGAGCCGGCACCCTCTGCAGAGGAGGACCAAATCGCTCGCGCCTTGGGAGAGCGTTTACCGTCGGCTCATTCGGTACCAGGAGTCGGGAAAGCCGCTCGACGAGAAGACGTCGGAGATTGTCGCTCTCAAGCAGGAGCTCTCCCGGATGATGATCGGGAACCACCCCGAATTTAACCGCCTGGTGGACGCCTACGTGACGATGGATGACCTTTTCGCCATCCGGGACCGCCTCATCGGTTCGGGGCGGATCGGCGGGAAGGCGGCGGGGATGCTCGTTGCTCGGCGCATCCTGCTGTCGGAAAAGGGAGAGACGGACTTCGCGGAAATCCTCGAAGCGCACGACTCCTTCTACATAGGCTCGGACGTCTTCTTCACCTTCCTCGTTAACAACGACCTCTTCCGTCTCCGGCTACAGCTCTCCCGTGCCACAAACATCTCGCATGAGGAGTTCGCGGAGGTGGAAAAACGCTTCCTCGCCGGAAGTTTTTCGCCGACGGTCACGGAGCAGTTCCGGGATATGCTGGCCTACTTCGGAGAGGCGCCGATCATCGCTCGATCCAGCAGCCTATTGGAGGACAACTTCGGGAACGCATTTGCCGGCAAGTACCGCAGCGAGTACTGCGCCAACCAGGGGTCGCCGGAGGAGAGACTCAACGCGTTTCTGCGCGCCGTGAAACTCGTTTATGCGAGCGCCTTGAACCCGGACGCGATGGCCTACCGCCGCGCCCGGAATCTGGGCGAAAGAGACGAGCAGATGGCGATCCTCGTCCAGCGCGTTTCCGGGACGCCTTATAAACAGTTCTTCTTCCCGAATCTGGCCGGCGTGGCCTTTTCCAGGAATCCTTACGCCTGGACGGACCGGATCGACCCCGCCCGGGGTATGATCCGTCTTGTCTTCGGCCTGGGCACCCGGGCGGTGAACCGGGTCGGAAACGATTACCCCCGGATGATTGCCGTGAGCCACCCCCAGCTGCGGCCCGAGGCCGGCGCCAAGATCGCCAAATACTCCCAGTGGGAGGTTGACCTCATCGATCTTGAAGACAATGCCTTCACGACCAGGCCCCTTGCGGAAGTGCTGGAGGGACGCGACTACCCGAATCTCCACCTCTTCGTCTCTCTGATGAAAGACGGCTATCCTGCAGACCCCTGGACAAGCCGCCTTGAGACTACCCAGGAAGATCTGGTCCTTACCTTCAACCACCTCCTCGCTAAGACCAGCTTCGTCCGCTTCATCGGAGAGATGCTGACCCGCCTGGAGAAGGCTTACGGCCAGCCGATCGACACGGAATTCACCGCCGCGGTGTACGCCGAAGACCGGGTTAGGATCAACCTCCTCCAGTGCCGCCCGATGCGGCTCCCCGGGGCTGCGGGTCGGGTTCAGCTCCCCGAGGGTATCCCCCCCGAGCAAATCATCTTCCGGTCGGGTCGGACGATCAGCGGCGGCGTCACGCCGCCCATCCGCTACCTCCTCTACATCGATCCGGTCGGGTACGGGGCTGTCGGTTCCCTGGAGGTGAAAAAGTCGCTTGGCCGCGTCGTTGGGCGGATCAACGAGCATCCCGATGTGGCCCGGGGGCGGATATTGATGATGGGGCCGGGGCGATGGGGGAGCAGCAATATCAACCTCGGCGTGAACGTGAGCTATGCCGACATCAACAACACGACCGTCCTGGTGGAGATGGCGCGGGAGGAGGCGGGGCAGGCGCCGGAGGTCTCATACGGGACTCATTTCTTCCTCGACCTCGTCGAGGCTCAGATCATCTACCTGCCCGTCTATCCAAACGATCCGGAGGCGGAGTTCAATCGGGAGATCTTCGAGAGCCTTCCGAATATTCTGACGGACCTCCTTCCTGATGCGGAACGGTTCCGGGAGGTCATTCGCGTCTTTGACCTGCCGGCGGCGACGGGCGGGCTCTACGCCCATGTCGTGGCCGACCCGCAGAGCCAGCGGGCGGTCTGCTATCTGGATGCGGGAAAATCGGACCGTTGAATGAATGCCCCGTCCACAAGGCGGAACATTCTAATGTCCCACCATTGATTTTCCTGGTAAAACTGTAATCGTGAAAATTAAGGAGCTCTTTATAGCTAATCAAGATCCGGCTTAAAGCGGTAGCCGATTCCGGGTTCGTTCAGCAGAAAGTGTGGACGAGTGGAATCAGCCTCGATCTTTTTTCGCAGCTGGTTCATGAAAACGCGCAAGTAGTGGGTCTGCTCCACGTAGGGAGGCCCCCAGACCTCTTTGAGGATTTGCCTGTGGGTCATGACCCTGCCTGCATTCCTGACGAGAACCGTCAATAGCCGGTATTCGATTGGTGTGAGGTGTACCTCCCGGGTGCCGCAATAAACCTGCCTTTTTAGGAAATCGATCCTGAGCTCTTCGGCGACAAAAACCGCTTCTCCCTGATCCTGGCTTTTGGGCGCCGCATGGCGGAGGGCGGCGCGGATTCTTGCCAGGAGTTCGCCGGCATTGAAAGGCTTGGTTAAGTAGTCGTCCGCCCCTCCGTCAAGGGCCTTTATCTTATCCCCTTCCTGCTCCCTTGCCGAAATGACAATAACAGGTACGGCGGACCATTCCCGCAGTTTTTCGATCACATCAAGACCATCCATGTCGGGAAGCCCCAGGTCGAGAAGAACTATATCGGGATTGCGCGTAGCGGCCTGGGTCAGTCCATCAGCTGCCGTTTCCGCTTCCAGAACGCCGTATGCTTCACTCTGGAGAGTGACCCGGAGAAAGCGCCGCATCTGTCTTTCATCCTCTATCAGGAGGATCGTGGCTTGGGTTTCCTTCACGGCAATTCCTTTTCGGGTATCATGGATGGCGGTGTCCCCTTAATGGGGATGACAAGCTTGAATGCGGCGCCGCCTCCCGGCCGGTTTTCCGCCCAGATGCGCCCGCCGTGGGCCTCGACGATGACGCGGCAGATGGAGAGGCCGATTCCGGCTCCCATGTGCGTATCAGTGCCACGGGTGAATTTGTTGAAGATGGCTTCTTCTTCATGGACGGGTATGCCGGGACCGCGGTCGGCGATTTCGATCATGACAGCTGATTTCTGTGGGGTGATGGTGATTTCGACGGCGGTGCCGGCCGGGGTATGCCGCAAGGCATTCTCCATCAGATTCGACAGCACCTGCTCCATCAAAAGGGTGTCAAAGGGGATGAGGGGAAGGTCCGGGGGAATTTTCAATTCCAGTGGGCGCTCCCTGAGACGATCGGAGAAGCGGTTCAGGACGACCCCGATGATTTCCTCCAAGGGCTGCCATTCCTTGTGGACAGTGATCGCACCGGAATCGAGACGGGTGAGATTCAGGACGTTGCGGATTATGCGCTCCAGACGGTCCGTCTCCTCATGAATGGTGTGTAGCAGTTCCAAGCGGGCCGGACGGCCAAGGGAAGCGTCCTTTTCCAGGAGGGTGCTGGCTGCTCCCGCCACGACCGCCAGCGGCGATCTCAAGTCATGAGAGACAGAACTCAGGAACGTACTCCTGACATTCTGTGCCTCCGCTTTCAGGCGCTCCTCGTGCGCCTCCTTGGCCAGGATGACCCTTTCCATGGCCATGGCGGTTAGATTCACAAAACCTTCAAGCAGGTGGATGTCTTCGGGATCGAACCCCTTTTCGCCGTTCTCAGGAAGGACGCCCACAACCCCCACGCTTCCTGAAGAGGCGACCATCGGCAGATAGAGAGCCTTGGCCCCCGGAAGTGTGTCGGTACCGAGACCGGCAGAGTGCCGGTTATCGAAGACCCACTGGGCGACGCCCAACGCTTTTTGGTCGACGGGGAAAGTGCCCACTCTTGTTTCCGAAGCAACCAATTGCCCTTGTTTGTCGACGATAAGGATAACGATCTGGCTATGAAAGGCTTCGCTGATCTGCTTGGCGCTGACATCGAAAATTCGGTCTTTCTTGCGTTCCTGGGTGAGCTTGCGGCTCAGTGCATACAGGGCAGCGGTGCGCCTTTCCCGCTTTCTCGATGCTTCCGCCTGTTCACGGATTTGTAGCGTCAGTTGTGTAATGACATAGGCCACAAAAAACATAACGCAGAATGTCACGAGAAATCGGATATCATTGACGGCAAAGGTATAGAATGGTGGAATGAAAAAGAAGTCGAATGCGGCCACGCTCAGAAGGGTGGCGGCCAGTGCTGGCCAGCGCCCGGTCCGCATCGACGTTACGACGATGCCAAGAAGATAGATCATGGCGATGTCCGTCCGGTCGAAATACGGGGACATGAGGCTGTCAAGGATGGTGCTGACTGCAACAGTCCCGAGGCACCAGTACCATTCTTTTGCTTTGATCCGCGGCGAACGGCGACTGAAGGCCGGTTTCACCGGCGCCTCCGACGAATCTCCCGTGATTACGTAAATCTCGATATCGCCGCTTCCCCGGACGATCTCGTCCAGCGGCGATCCTAAAAGTTTGTCTTTCCAGCGGGCATGGGTCGGCTTGCCGATGATGATCTTGCTGACGTTGCACTGCCTCGCATAGTTAAGGATCTCCTCGCTTGCCTTGTGCCCCGTCAGCGTCACGGTCTGTGCACCCAGGCTTTCCGCAAGCCGCATATGTTCCGCCAGGAGCTTCAAATCCTCCGGGGACGGTCTGATGTGGGAAGGGGCCTCCACATGCACCGCAATCCACTCGGCTCTCAACCCGGCTGCCATCCTTCGCGCCGCGCGTATTAGGCGGATGGAACGGGGATTCGCCCCGATGCAGACCAGGATTCGTTCCGCCGCTGGCCAGATGTCCCGAACGCCCGCATCGCGGCGGTAACTCTCCATCTGCTCATCCACCTGCTCGGCGGTGCGCCGCAATGCCAGCTCTCTTAAGGCGATCAGGTTGACCTTACGGAAAAAATTCATCATCGCCTTTTCCGCCTGCTCGGGGATGTAGACCTTTCCCTCCTTTAGGCGCTGGAGCAGATCGTCGGGCGGCAGGTCGATCAGCTCGATCTCGTCGGCCCGGTCCAGAAAAGAATCCGGAAGGGTTTCCCGGACGATGACTCCGGTGATCTGATGGACAATGTCATTCAGACTCTCTAAGTGCTGGACGTTCACGGTGGTGTAAACGGAGATGCCTGCGCTGAGAAGTTCCTGGACGTCCTGCCAGCGTTTTTTGTGCCGCGATTCAGGTGCATTTGTATGCGCGAGCTCATCGATGATAATGAGGGAGGGACGTCGTGCCAACGCCGCATCGATGTCAAATTCCAGAATATCCCGGCCGCGATGGGGTTGTATCCGGCGCGGCAGGATTTCCAGGCCGTCGAGGAGGGCTTCCGTTTCTGTCCTCCCGTGGGTCTCCACAACCCCAACGACGATATCGACGCCTTCCTCCCGCCTCTTTTGAGCGGCCCCGAGCATCGCATAGGTTTTACCCACGCCGGGGGCGGCACCGAAGAATATCTTCAGCTTGCCCTGGCTTTGACGCTTCTCCTCGGTGACAGCCTTATCAAGGAGTTCGTCGGGATCGGGTCTTTTCGTTTCCATGGTTGCGATATCCTGAAGAAATTAGGTTATGAACTGTCAGGCCTTATGATAACAGAATCAACGCATGGCCTCCAGCGCCATATTCAGGCGCAGGACATGCACCGCGGGTTCTCCGAGAATGCCGAACTGCCTGCCCGGATGGATGTCAGGACTAGTTCGGTGACCTTTCTTTCGTCTATGCCGCGAGCTTTGGCTACCCGTGGCACCTGATACAGCGCGGCTGACGGGCTGATATGTGGATCGAGTCCACTTCCCGAGCAGGTATTAGGCAAGGCAACCTGAACCGCCGTGCTCGGAGCCGTATTCCCGGTGGTGTGTGAAGGTGAGGCCGCGAGGCCTTCCCCTACCCCGATTTTTCTTTCTTTTTAACCTCCTCAAAAATTATCCCTCCCTCCTGCCTCCATTTCGCCATGGTTGATCGATGAAGGTTATTGATGGCAGGCTGGTATGAGGGATCAAGAGAAAGTGCGGCTCTATAGTTTCTCTGTGCTTCGATGCGATCTCCCTGGATCTCCATGAGTGCCCCTAGGAGATTGAATGCCTCGGGTCGACCGGGATCGACGAAGATTCCTTTGTGCACATGCTCGACAGCTGCCTCAAAATGACGATCTCCAATGCATTTCTTTGCAAGTTCAATGTATGATACGTAATCTGCGAACTTGTGTTCATCGAGTTTATCTCTGTCCGCCACTTGTGATACTAATTCCCGAATCTCCTCCGGGTCGAAAGGTTTCTGGAGGAAGTCTACTGCACCCAGTTTCATTGCCTCAACCGCTGATTCAATCGAGCCGTAGGCCGTTATCATGATGACATGGATGTCAGGCCGTATCTCACGTACTCGACGGAGGATTTCCATTCCATCCATCCCTGGCAATCTGATATCCAAGAGGATCAAGCCAAACTCTCTCCCTTGGAGTTTCGTCAGGGCTTCTTCCCCGTTTGAGGCTGTATCGATTTCTACACCCAGAGTCTCCAGAGCTTGTGAAAGGGTCAAGCGAATATTTTTTTCATCATCGACGATCAATATAGGTTTACAAATCATAGCTCACCTCGTGTAGGACTTTTTCTGCTGCTGGAAGCGTAAAGGTAAAGGTACTTCCTTCTCCCGGAGTTGAATCTACCCATATCGTACCACAATGAGCGCGAATAATCTCCTTGCAAATGGTTAACCCGAGTCCACTCCCTCCAAGGGCTTTATCGCTCTTTATCTGAACAAATTTGTCAAAGATCCTGGATTGATCTTCAAGGGGGATACCTGGGCCGTTGTCACTTACCGAAACATGGACATACGGACCGCGGTGATCGGCAGAAAGGCGGATGGATCCTCCATTTTCAGTGTAACGTAAGGCATTCGTGATCAGGTTCGTTAGCACCCAGGTGATCTTATTGGCATCTGCTTTGACATCAGTAAGGTTTTGAGGTACCTCCAATGTTAAATGAATATGTTTTTCAGCGGTTTGGTTTTCTAAAATACCAGCAACATCCTGACAAAGTCTATGGAGAGAAATATCTTCGAACTCCATCTCCATCTTTCCCCCCTCGATTTTTGAAAGATCTAATAAGTTTCGGACAAGCTTTTTTAGTCGTTGCAGATCCTCATGAGCAGCCAAGAGAAGTTGCCGATCTTTCTCATTCAGTTTTTCCATCGTTCTTTCAAGAAGGAGTTTTATGCTCATACCGATGCTTGTTAAAGGGGTTCGAAGTTCATGAGAAGCCGTCATCACAAATTCACTTTTGAGACGGTCCAGTTCTGCCATGCGAGTGACATCCCGTAAAAGCAATACAACTCCCAATAGAGAGTCAGGTTTTCCACGAACAGGCGTGATTGAAAATTGGTAATGGCGTTGTTTCTCTCCCTGTTCTACTGTGAAAATCGCCTTCCGTTCTTCAATGGAGGGAGGCAGGCCCGTTTCGATTGACTGCTTCACATAATTGAATAATATTTCATTCTTGACCACCTCAAGAAAATGCTTGTTCTGTAGTTGGCCGGATTCAATGTTTAGTGCTTTTGCGGCAGTTGGATTCACATCGGTTACCTTGAACTCATTATCGACAACCACAATCCCATCATCGATACTGCGAATGATGGCGTCACTCTTTTGTTTTTCCGCCATAATTTGGTTGATATTGAGAGCTCGGTACGTCCGCAACTTCTTGACCATGGCATTAAACTCGTTGGCTAAACCTCCCAGTTCGTCGGAGGCGGAAATGGAAAAGTCGATATCATAATTTCCCTCAGAAATTTTTTGTGTTGCTTCCTTCATCTGCCGGACGGGTCTTACCAGTAGATTTGAAAGGATTACGCTAAATCCAAGTCCTATGATGATTGCAGCACTCCCAATGATCATCATTGACCAAATCGCCCTCTTTGCAATATGGCGAGCGCGTTCACTTGCTTTAAACATTGTTTCTTGATTAATCTCACGGAGATGAATGCATGCCGTCCGAACTGAATTAAAGGAAGGGAAAATGGTTTTGTAATAAGAGGTCGTTGTTTTTTGTAAGTGAGATTTATAAACCGGTTTGAGTTCTGAGATATGATTTAAGCCTGTTCAATACTTGTTTATGTTAATGAATATAGTTACTTACAAACATGAAAAACCGAAGATAACCCATTTTTATTGAATTTCCGAAGGATCGGCCTTCGAAAGTTCGATGTATTGGAAAAAGA
>Ga0247842_10002546_pt1 | contig 26706 bp, 24 predicted proteins | sample LaCruzMarch2015__3_FD_192411 | JGI IMG/M metagenome (GOLD analysis project Ga0247842, IMG submission 192411) | Freshwater microbial communities from meromictic Lake La Cruz, Castile-La Mancha, Spain - LaCruzMarch2015_19m | ecosystem: Environmental > Aquatic > Freshwater > Lake | place: Spain...
AAATCAATCGAATTTCAATAATCTCTTTATTATCAAATCCGAAAGAATACAGAGTTATTGAAAAAGCAAAAATCAGAATTATCCTCATACATTTCATTAAACTCCTTTTTAATGGTTGCTAACGTTGCAGCTAAGACCCGTGCGTTGGTTTCGGGATCGCCAAACGATCCCGGTAGTATGTAGCATGGGGCTTAGTTGCCATGTTAGGCGCTTTTTTTAAATTAAAAAACATTTTTTTTGGGTCTTATCAGATAATACAAAGCACCAATTATAAGAAATGCAAGAATCGCCAAAATGTAAAGTCCAAAAGCAGAGGGGTTATCATATGTTGATTGATAATTCTCAGGAATTTTACTAACCAATAGAATAACGTAGATAAGCCATAAAGACATTGTTAAAACCCATCCTAATATACTATTTCTGACAGACTGATATAGAAATACAAGAAGTGGGATTGTTAAAACATATTTGTAAGAAATTCCTAATGAGCTTTGTTGATTCAAATAATGAAGATTTGATAAAAGGCCCCAACCAAACACCGCGCATGGCAGAATATAAAGCAACCTGATGTATTTCCAATTATTGATTTTATTCAGCAATTCCATTTAGTTTTCTTTTATTGCGCCTAACGCTGCAACTAAGACCCGTGCGTTGGTTCCGGAGTCGCCAGGCGATCCCGGTATTATGCAGCATGGGGCTTAGTTGCTATGTTAGCGGTTGTTACTTATTCTTTTTAAGATAATTATAATCATCATGCAAAAACTGATAATAAAATAATTATAGTAACGATTGGCCAAATCTGTGTTGGCCTAATCACCATAGACCATATCGCAAAAACTCTTTAATATTTGATTTCTTTAATTTGAGCTTTCGCTGTTGTTTCTTAGTCAATGGTGTTGTAACAAAATCTTCAGATAAAATTATATATGAATTATTGTTGATTTTATCAGGGCAAGATTCTGTCTTATTGTATTCTAGAAAATCTATCGCACTGATAGAAAGTTCATTAGATAATGAATCATCTTTAAGGCTATTTATATTAGGAAGCACCAGAAAACCTTTTCCTTTAATATTAAATGCAATAAATAATTTTCCAGCATCATTACTTCTCTCAAAAATCTCACCTCCTTTATGAAGATAATTTTCAAATCTATTGCTGCAGTATAATTTAGAATACCTAATTGCATGACCGTAATATGTCACTTTAGTAATAGGTCTGTATAGGAAATATTCATGTTGAACATCATCTCCGAAAAGTGGAATAGAGATTTTATCAGAAAATAGACGAATCGAATCCAAACAATAAAGTGCTGGTGGATCAACATACTGGGGAATCTTTTTCGTATAGTAGACCACAACTACCCCCGAAATATTTTTCTCTTGGGCATAGTTACTACTTGTCAACAAAACGAATAAGAAAAGAAAATACTTTCGAGTCATTTTTCTATTTCTTTTAGCGTATCTCGTTTCACATCTAACCTATAATTCGTATTTATAATTAATTCTTTTAAAAAGTTATAATCCGTCCTTAAAATCTTTTTATCTTTTAATAACCGCTAACAATTAAGGATTTCATCTGCAAATTACGAAAAAAATACATATGGCTGTCGAAACGATATTTTATTGCAGATAAATACGAGTTGGACAAAGCCGCCTGATTGTCAGTATTATAGACTGGGTAAAAGCAATTTTAATTAACATGTTGAAGTTAGGTACCTGGGTTGAACATTGGGTTTGATTTTGGTTAAGCCAGATTGTAATCTTATTGAAAGTGTTTCATTTACCTGATTGTTTCGAAAAATATGACATAGTAATCCCATGCCGCAAAACGGTTAATAACCCTGAATAAGATCATGTCAAAGAACGATTGTGGGCTAAATCAGGCGAGTGCCCAAAATGGTTTGAAAGTAAGTGTTTGAGCCATTCTTCCTGTCTGGCACGTAGGACAAAGGTCAATGTTCTTTCCTGATACCAACTGAAATTGCTGCTGCCAGGTAAGTCCTGTAAACCTTGACACGCTTTTGACCTTTCCCATGGCTTGTCTGCAGCGGGCAAGTACTTTACTGCGATTTCTTGTTGCAAACAGGCCATAATACCGGATCTTGCAAAAACTTTTTGGTAGGACGTGCAACATGAACCGCCGGATAAATTCGGAGGATTGCAATTTGATCGTCTTTTTCCTGCCATCCCTGTAATCCTTTACAGAGAAAGCAACCAGATCCTCTTCGATGCTCTTGATACGGCTGTTGGTGATGGCTACCCGGTGAGAGTAACGGCCAAGATAATTGATGATCTGTGATGAGTCCCTGAACGGCTTCTTTGTATATACTACCCAGTCTTTCTGATAAAGTAAAGCAACCAGGTCATTAAAGTTCCTCCGGCTTTTAAGGTGGTCAATACTCCCGGCAAAGGTCAGCTTCTGTTCGGTATATGTCTTTTTGAGATAAAACAAAAATTTACCTTTAAACAATGCTGACAATACCTGCACAGGGATAAAGAACTTTCTTCGTGAGTCATGCCACTTTTGTTCCTCTTCATTCCATCCGCCAGCGGGGACCATTGTGTGAAGGTGAGGATGATACATCAGATTTTGTCCCCAGGAGTGTAAAATGGCTACCATGCCAGTTGCACTATTGAGATACTTTCGGTCTTTAGAAAGTGTGAGCAGTGTTTCTGATGAGGCTTTGAAAAGGATATCATACACAATAGCCGGATTTATCAAAGCCAAGGAGTTTATTTCCGACGGGATCGTGAAAACGATGTGAAAGTACCTGACCGGCAAAAGATCACAGGCCAGTTTATCAACCCACTTGGCCCGTTTCAGTCCCTGGCACACCGGACAATGCCGGTTTCTGCAGGAGTTGTAGAAGAAACGCAAATGTCCGCATTGGTCACATCGATCAGCATGACCTCCCAAGGCAGGTGTCCGGCAGTTTTTGATAGCATAAAACGCTTTTTGCTGCACCGGCGACAGGTTGTATTGCTGGCGGAACTGATTGCCGTATTGACGGATAATACCCCCAACCCCCATGGGTGAGGATGTTGTTAACGCCTCCATTGCCGACGATCAGATGGATAGTGTGTCTAAAGGGCTTCTGACTCCCTGTAGAGAATATTGCTGGACATGCAGATATCCGCTGGTGGTATGCAGTGATTTATGCCCCATCATCAGTTGTATGATGGGAAGGGCAACTCCCTGTTCAAGAAGATGAGTGGCAAAGCTGTGCCGGAGAGAATGTATGCCAACATCTTTTCGTATTTTGGATTTTGCAAGTGCAGTTTTAAACACATGTTGTATCATACTCACAGAAATACGGTCCTTGTTGTTGCCTTCAAATAACCATTGTTCAGGCCTGTATTGACGATAGTAAGTTCTGAGGCAATCGAGGGTTACCGGAGACAGAATCGTATACCGGTCTTTATTCCCCTTAGCGTTCTGAAGGTGTATAAGCATCCTGGAAGAATCAATGTCAGTGATTTTAAGCTTGCTTACTTCACCCAGTCTTAATCCTGCAGAGTAGGTGACCATCAGAATTGCCTTGTGTTTGATATTGGTTTTACTGTTAATGATCCATTGAACCTCTTCCCTGGATAAAATGACAGGGCGCTTTATATCCCTTCTTGGACGAGGTAAATCCAAGCAGCTCCATTCACGCCTCAGAACATCACAAAAAAGAAGCTTGACTGCGCTAATTGCCATATTCATCCAAGACTTACTAAGATGATCAACCGTAATCCGCCTCAAAATGAAATCCCGGATCTGATCAATCGAAAGTTGATCAACAGGAGTATGATAGTACGATGCAATTTTGGCGATGATACTTATGTAGGACTTAGTGGTCTTTTCGCTGTATCCTTTCAGCTGCATCTGCTGAATCAATTGTGTTCTTAATGCACTCATAGCAATATGTTTTAGGGTTTAACATATTGCCTTATACGACGAAAAATAAAAAAGATGGAGCCCCTTAAAAACTACCGCCAAAGGCGGTTTAGTTCAACGATTGTGCAACCGCAATAGTTGTGGTTATATTGTACTTGGTTTTGGGTGAAAGTTGAGGTTAGCATACAAACAGTATGCGGATAGGCGCAGGTATGATGTTGAGGTTATACACATGGAGTTATTGCTTGGAATGGATTGAAATGTAACTTTTTCTTGGTACCGCATAAATGAAATTCTATCGGTCATTATTAAAGTATTTGACTCCGAATTTACAAAAAAATGTACTACACCGGATTTTTAACATATTATTTACATGTCAAGATTATCAAACGGACTGATGATATTCCTGAATCCCTTCTGCGTTACATGGGTGTAAATCTCGGTGGTCCGTGAACTCTGATGCCCCAGCAATTCCTGGATGTATCGCAGATCGGTCCCCCGCTCCAGCAAGTGGGTCGCGAAACTGTGTCGTAAGGTGTGCACCGTGGCCGGCTTCCTGATCCCCGCCATCTCCCTGGCCCGCCTGAAAACCGTTTGAATGCTCCCAGCCGAATACTGCCCGCCATACTGTCCTGCAAACAACCAGACTTTTGGCCTGTAGGCCTGGTAGTATTTCCTTAGCAACTTTAAAATATTTGGCGATAATACCGACACCCGGTCCTTTTTGCCTTTGCCCTGCCGTATCCGGATCTGCGCCCTGGCGGTGTCAATGTCCTCCAACCGGAGATTGATGAGCTCGCTAATCCTTAGTCCGGCTGAATAAATCACAGACAGGGCGGTCCTTTGTTTCAGATTATTCACCTGCTTAAGGATCCGCATTACCTCCTCTTCGCTTAATACCGATGGCCAGTGCACTTCACGCCGCGGCCGCTGCAGGTAATAGGACTGCCTGGGCTGGCCTAGCACCTTTTCATAATAGAACTTGATGGCATTGATCGCCTGGTTCTGGTATGACTGTGATACCATTTTTTCTTCTGAAAGATAAATGAGGTAATCCCTGATTTCCTCCCCGGTGATCTGGTTCAGCGCATGATCTGAAAAGTATCTCATAAACATCCGGAACATGACGGTATAGGTCTTAATGGTCTTCCTGCTGTATTGCTTAAGCTGCATCACCTTTAAGTATTCTTTAGGAACATCGGCCCTTCCGCTACGGGATGATCCCTGGTAAATTTCCCCTGTCGATGATGTCTCAGGCGAAACAAGGACGGCGAGATCATGAAACCGTATCACCAGGTTCTCAATCATGCCAGCTACTGCGGCCAGGTGCCAGCACTTTTGTTTTGGATCCCATCGGGCTCCCGGTATGCGCTTTACTTGCCCTATCAGCGACGGATCATACCTGAAGAACAGCCCGATCCTGGCCTTCCCGTCAACGGTGATTGGGGCAATTTCAATGGTTTTCATGATTCGACTGACCCCGCTTTAGGGTTAATCAGCTTCACATGAAAAGGTATTCATGATGTTGATAAATAATCAGGCGTAAAAACAGGAGGGTTTTTCAGTGCTGTTCCATATACGCTGCCAACTCAAGGTGCCAGTCGTCGGGCTCAAAGGTTTTTGGGAGGGTTTCATCCGCAAAGAGCAGGTCGACCAGGTATTGCGGATGTTTGCCGCCAATGTGCATAGATTTGATGCAGGATACGCAATAAACCACCACATCCTCCAGCGGCATTTCCCAGCTTCGTTTGATCATCTGCTCCTTCACCTTTTCGGTTGGAATCAGCCCGTAAAAACTATCCCCGCAGCAGGTTCCTCTGGTACGGGTGTTCTTCGGCTCCACCAGGCTGATGTTCATCTTCTCAAGTAGGATCCGGATGGCGGCGTGCACCTTTTCGTTGTTCCGGGTAGGACAGGCGTCAAGAATGGTCATCTGACTTCCGTGGTGATCAGGGAACGGGAAAAAATCCTGCTCAGCCAGTATTTCCCAAAGGGAAATGGTCGATGTTTTCGGGTAATCCTGGCCAAACCGCTTGTCGCAACCGGGACAGACATTGATAACCTCCGTCTCAGTCGCAACCTTGGGATCATGGTGACAGCAATCCATCATCTTCTCCACAGGGCCCAGGTTTTTATCTAGGATGTCATGCAGTTTGGAGGCCAGTTCCGGTTTATACAGCATCAGGGCACATCCGGGCGCAAATACTCTTTTCGTCATGGTTCAGCAGATCTTTATTCTGGGCTTCATGGATGAAGTGGTTACCATTTGTACATGGGTAAAGGTCTCAGCGGGTTGACAAGTAAATTCTTCAGAAACAGCCGCCAAAGATTGAGGTGAAATCCCCTGTTCGGGAATATCTCCTGTATTGGCCCGATCTCCTTTCTCCACGTACCTTTATGGATAATCCCCAGGGTAAGGTCGGTCAGGTCGGCTTGCCTGAAGGTCTCCGCGAGAACCGACCGCTTTACTTTCGAGAGTTTATGGTGCTCCGTGATCATGATCTCGATTTCAGCAATCACATCCCCGCCGATCTTATGCGCGGCACAATACTTTTTAGCCAGGTCAACGGAGGGTGCAATATAATCGAAGGTCCTGCTGGTCCATATTCCCAGATCATGAAAGGCGCAGGCAATGGTGAGGGTTCCAATATCCTGTTCACTTACTGTGTTGGGAAGAGCAAAATTGTACACCCTGTAAACATGGTTCCGGTATTGTTCATAATCCCTCCCCAGCTCCCCCCGGTATGCATTCAGGATATCGTCGATGATTTCGTTCTCCCGGATATAATTCATAAGCAAAGTTATCAATAAAAATAGTAAAAAATCAACCATGGTTTTGACGAATTCCTGACCCGGTGTGAAAAAGTCTCTACTTTTGCCGGGCGATGGACAGCATGAACCACCCTGATACCATAAAAATAATCAAGGCCTCCGAACACAACCTGCGTTCGGTAAGCCTTGAATTTCCAAAGAACAGGCTCATCGTGGTCACCGGGGTCTCGGGCTCGGGAAAATCCTCGCTGATCTTTGATGTATTGTATCGGGAAGCCGAAAGCCGCTACCTGGGTTCGTTTTCCTCCTTTGCCCGGCAGTTCATGGGCAAACTGAAGAAACCGCAGGTCGAAAAGATCGAAGGACTCTCGCCCGCTGTCGCCCTCGATCAGAAATCCGTGGTCTCCAACCCCCGCTCCACCGTTGGAACCATCACCGGCATCTACGATGCACTCCGGCTCCTCTTTGCCCGAACCGGCCACATCAGGGCAGGGGAGGCCCCGTTTCAGCTCAGCCGCAGTCTTTTCTCCTTCAACTCCCCCGAAGGAGCCTGCCCCTCATGCAAAGGGCTGGGCGTAGAGGATTTTCTCGACCCGGAACTGCTCATCGCCGATGAAAATCTGACCCTGCGCGAAGGGGCCCTCGTGATCACGGCGCCCAACGGGTACATCATCTACTCGCAGGTGACCCTCGATGTACTTGACCAGGTATGCCGGGCCGAAGGCTTTCACATCGACATCCCCTGGAAGGATCTCACCCCCGAACAGAAACACATCGTACTTTACGGGAGCGATAAGATCGAGATCCCCTTCGGCAAGCATCCCCTCGAATCGCGCATGAAATGGAGCGGAATCACTGCCAAACCACGGGAGCTTGGCTATTACAAAGGAATCCTTCCGGTGATGGAGACCATCCTGCAGCGCGACCGTAACAGGAACATCCTGAGGTTTGTCCGCAGCGGAAAATGCAGGGCATGCGATGGAAAAAGACTCAATGAGAAGGCGCTCTCCGTCGAAATTGGCGGAACACCGGGAAACGTTATGGCTGGCGAAAGGCCCGGGGGCGTACGATCAATACCGGAGGTCGGGAAATATAACATAGCGGCGCTGGCTGACCTTCAGCTGGATGAACTTGACCAGGCGCTCCATGCGATCGCCTTTTCCGCCACTGAACAAAGCATCGCCGATCCCATCCTGGCGCGGGTATCAAAGCAGGTTGGGCTGCTCAAACGGCTGGGTCTGGGTTACCTCTCCTGCAACCGCGATTCGACAACGCTGTCGGGAGGTGAATCGCAGCGCCTCCGGCTGGCCACCATGGCCGGAATGGGGCTGAGCGGCATGATCTGCATTTTCGATGAACCCTCCATCGGGCTTCATCCGCAGGAGATCGGCCGGCTCCTGGGTGTTTTAAAGGAGATCCGCGACCAGGGAAATACGGTGATCGTGGTGGAACACGAGGAGGAGTTCATCCGCCAGGCCGACTGGCTCATCGACATCGGTCCCGGACCGGGCATCCATGGCGGGAAGGTGCTTTTTAACGGTACCCCGGAGGAGGCCCGTGAACTGCCTGAGAGCGAGATCCGCAAAAGCCGGACCCTCTCGTTCCTGTACGGCCTTGAAAAAATTGAATCTCCGGAACTGACGAATGCAGTACCGGAATTCCTCTCCGTTCAGGGAGCTTCCGCCCGCAATCTCAGGGAGATAGACGTGAATTTCAGACTTCACACACTGAATGTGGTGACCGGTGTTTCGGGCGCCGGCAAGTCGACCCTGACCAACCACATCCTGGGCGCCTTTCTGAAAAACAGACTGCAGCAGGGAGGTGAAAATGTCGGGGCGTTCAGGGAGATCGCCGGATGGGAAACCATCCGCAAGCTGATATCCATCGACCAGTCGCCCATCGGCCGCACGCCCCGGAGCAACCCGGCCACCTATACCGGTCTTTTTGATTCCATCCGCGACCTCTTTGCCAGGCAACCCGAAGCGATCAGCCGGGGGTACGACAAAAGCCGTTTTTCATTCAATACGCAGGGCGGACGGTGTGAACTATGCCAGGGGGCTGGCTACCAGCAGGTGGGCATGCATTTCATGGGAAATGTGGAGGTTTTATGTGAGGCCTGCGACGGCCGGCGGTTTGACAATGAAACGCTGGAGATCCTTATCCACGACCAGGAAAAGAGCATCTCCGATGTCCTGGAGATGACCGTGTCGGAAGCACTGATTTTCTTTTCAGGCGAACAGAAGATCCTTCGTTACCTGGAAACAATGGAGGGGTTGGGGCTGGGCTATCTTACCTTGGGGCAGCGCTCTTCGACGCTGAGCGGCGGGGAGGCGCAGCGCATCAAGCTGGCCGCCGAACTGGCCAAACCTTCACCGGAACACACCCTTTACATCATGGATGAACCGACCACGGGCCTGCACAATGCGGATGCCGGGGTCCTTCTCAGGGCGATCGGCCGGCTCATTGACCAGGGACATACCGTGATCGTGATCGAACATCACCATGGATTTATCTCCGCGGCCGGTCACATCATCGACCTTGGCCCAGGAAGCGGCCGGGAGGGAGGGCGCCTTCTATTTTCAGGTTCTCCGCAGGAGTTGGTCCTGTGTGAGACATCACCGACCGCTGAGGCCCTCAGGGAATTACGAATGATGAATGACGAAGTACGAATGACGAGTGACGAAGTACGAATGACGAATGATAAATTGCAAACTACAAAAGTCGATGATCGGAGATTGAACGGAATTAAAAGAAAATTTTCAAATGAGGATACCCCTGTTTCCGAAGGAAAAAATTTCAAACTTCGTCATTCGTCATTCGTCATTCGTCATTCAATTTTCTTAAAGGGTGTTTCCACCCACAACCTGAAACAGATATCCGTGGAGATCCCGCACAATAAGATCACGGTGATCACGGGAGTGTCGGGAAGCGGGAAATCGTCGCTGGCTTTTGATACTGTTTTTGCGGAGGGACAGAATCGTTTCCTGGAGAGTTTCTCTCCCTATGTGCGATCGCGCATCGGGATGAAGGAGGGGGCTGATTTTGAAGAGATATCCGGTCTCACGCCAACCTTTGCCGTCGACCAGGGTGGTGCCGGGCGGAATCCACGTTCCACCGTGGGAACGATGACCGGGATCTACGACCACTTCCGTCTCCTTTTTTCCCGCATCGGCAAAATAGAAAATACCGATAATAATTCCACAACTGACCCTTGTCACGCGTCACGCGTCACGTGTCACGATACTGGTCCCGCGTCCCGCGTCCCGCGTCATCCCTCCTCCAGTCTATTCTCCTTCAACCACCGGCACGGCGCATGCCCTTATTGCGACGGATTGGGGTTTCGGATCGTGTGCGATCCCGCAAAACTGGTAACCAACCCAGGGAAGTCACTGGCTGACGGCGCCATGGATGGAACCAAGACGGGGAAATTCTATGGCGACCCGCACGGACAGTATATCCCAACGCTGATGGCTGCCGGCCTCCGGCATGGATTCGACTTCAACCTGTCCTGGACTGACCTCCCGCCGGGGGCAAAAGAGCTGGCCCTTTACGGGTCAGGCGAAGAGCAGTATGATGTTATCTGGCAGTTCAGGCGTGATGACCGCACCGGGGAACATCATTTCAACGGTCCCTGGAAGGGATTTGCCAACCTGGTCAATGAAGAATACAACCGCAAGCATGCCGACCACCGCGGCGAAAGCATGCTGGCCCTGATGAAATCCGAATCGTGCCCCTCCTGCCATGGATCGAGGCTCCGGGCCGAAGCGCTTGATTACCGGATCGGGGGTAGGCACATTGCAGAGGTTAGTGCACTCCCGGTATCGGCTTCAATCACTTTCTTCAGGTCAATGCTTCAGCATCTTTCCGGCCCGCTGGAAACCGAAACTGCGGCCCCGCTGATCAGTGAAATACTGCGAAAGCTGGAATTCCTCTCAGATCTTGGTTTATCCTACCTGACCATCGACCGTTTATCATCCACCCTGTCGGGCGGGGAGACCCAGCGGATCAGGCTGGCCAGCCAGCTTGGCTCCGGCCTTACCGGTATCACCTATGTGCTGGATGAACCCACCATCGGGCTGCATCCCAGAGATACCGCCAACCTGATGAAACTCATCCGGTCACTCAGGGAGGCGGGAAATACGGTGATCATCGTGGAGCATGACCGGGATGTGATCCTGGCGGCAGATCATGTGATCGATATGGGTCCGGGAGCAGGAAAGGAGGGAGGCCGGGTGGTGGCAACGGGAACACCGGATGAGATCATGCAAAACCCGGACTCGGTGACCGGTCCCTGGTTGTGGCCCGGCGTTGAGTATGCCCCTCCCGATTCGGAAGGAGACCCCGGTGCACAGCAGGGGAACACGCGTATCCTGAAACCCGGTCTCACAATCCGGAATGCCTTTGCAAACAACCTGAAGGGATTCGATCTCGAAATACCATCGGGTGGCATCATCGCCATCACAGGGGTGTCGGGCAGCGGAAAGTCCACCCTGTTATTCGATGTGATCCTGGCCTCCCGGGAAAAGAAGCAACCGGCCGGATGCTCGTTCATTTCGGGGTTTGACCACTTCAGCCAGGTCGTGAGCGTTCATCAGCAAACAGGCTTTAGTTCTGTATTGGCCACGCCGGCCACCTTCACCGGCATTTTTGATCACGTGCGCGACTTGTTTGCAACCCTGCCCGGAGCCAGGCAGTCGGGCTTCGGGAAAAGCGCGTTTTCCTACCTCGGCAAAGAGGGGCGGTGCCCTGTATGCGAAGGCACAGGGGAGATACGGACTTCGATGGATTTCCTTTCGGATGTGACCATGGTGTGTGAGCAATGCCAGGGGAGCAGGTACCGGGCCGGGATCCTCTCCTGCCGGTATCAGGGGAGGAGCATCGCCGGTGTTTTGGAGATGACCTTCGCAGAGGCCACCCTCTTTTTTAAGGATCATCCCCAAATTTCGCGACAAACGGGGATGCTTGAAAAGGTAGGACTGGGATATCTCAGGATGGGGCAGCCGCTTGACCGTATTTCAGGGGGAGAAGCGCAGCGGCTTACCCTGGCTGCGGAACTGATGAAGCCCGTGAAGGGTTCAACACTGTACCTTTTTGAAGAACCTTCAACCGGGCTTCATTTCCGGGATATCGAATACCTGCTTGTGCTGTTCCGTCAGCTGGCCGGCCAGGGGAACACACTCCTTGTCATCGAGCATGACCCGATGATCATCTCCGGGGCCGACCATGTCATTGAACTTGGACCGGGAGGAGGCGGCCAGGGAGGATGGCTGGTTAGCGCTCCTTTTCCGCAGGAACAAAAACTAAAGACATCATAAAAAAACCGCCCTGGAAGCAGGGCGGTGTCGCATCAGCGATTTGAATCGTCCGGATATCTCAGAGATCCCGGATCAGCCATTGGCTTTAAAACATGCTCCGTTATGAGCGGAACATGACATAAAATCAAAATGGTACTGTAACTCTTTTCTCGGTTGTTTTAGATTTAAAATTGGTTGAACAAATATAACCTAAATGAATGGGATGTCAAGCAATTTAACGTTTCTTAACACAACGTCAGGAGGGCCTGTAGGGAGGATAATCGGTGTACCCATGTTCATCCGGAGTATAGAAGGTTGTGAAGTCCCACACGGTGTTGATCTCCCAATTGTTGGTCATCCGTTCCACGAGATCGGGGTTGTTGATGAAGGGTCTTCCGAAGCCGATCAGGTCGGCCAGCCCGCTTTGCAGGTCACGTTCTGCGCTCTCCTTCGAATAGCCTCCCGACAGGATCAGGGTGTTCTTCATTTTTTCCCGGATGGTTTGCTTGATTGTGAGCGGAACCTCTGGAGCGCCCATGGCACTGTGATCAACCAGGTGAATGTAGAGGATTCCCAACCTGTCCAGTTGGGATGCCAGGTAAGTGTATGTGTCAACGATTTCGGGATAGGGGTTCATCCCGCCGTTCACGCCGTAGGGCGACAGCCTGATGGCCACCTTATCCATCCCGATGGCCTGACCAACCAAAGCCACCACTTCCAGGACGAACCGGCACCGGTTTTCAATGTTTCCGCCGTATTCATCCGTCCGTTGGTTGCTCACCGGCGATAAAAACTGTTCGAGAAGGTACCCGTTGGCCCCGTGAAGTTCCACCCCGTCGAAACCTGCGGTGATGGCATTGATGGCCGATTTCATGAACTCCTTTTTAGTCAGGAGGATATCCTGGGCCGTCATCTCCCGCGGAACCGGAAAATCCTGTAAACCCACCGTATCGGTGTACATCTGGCCGGGCGATGCGAAAGCCGACGGAGCGATCACCTCAGCACCCGCAGGGAGATTTACAGGATGACCCACACGGCCGGTATGCATGAACTGGATGAATATTTTTCCCCCGGCGGAATGCACCGCCCGTGTGGTTTTCTTCCAGCCCTCCACCTGGGCCTCGCTGAATATTCCCGGGATGCGGGTGTATCCAAGTCCGTTTGGTGAGGGAGAAACGCCCTCGGTGATGATCAGTCCGGCGCCGGCACGTTGCCCGTAATAGGTGGCCATAAGATCGTTGGGGATATTCCCGATGGCGCGGCTGCGGGTCATCGGCGACATGACAACCCTGTTTTTTAGTTCAAGGTTTCCAAGTTTATAGGGTGTGAATAACATTGACATAGAATAAGTATGATTTAATTGTGAAACTTTTTTGCAAAAATATTGTTTTTATTTAGAATTAATATAAATTTGTAGGAGATTTAACTCAAGATGAACAAAGTAGTTAACAATGCTTCGGAGGCGATCAAAGGGATTGCCAGCAACATGACCCTGATGCTGGGTGGATTCGGCCTGTGCGGGATCCCCGAAAACTGTATTGCCGAACTGGCTGCAAGCGATGTAACGGGACTCACCTGTATTTCGAACAATGCGGGGGTCGACGGATTCGGACTGGGAATGCTGTTGCGACGTCACCAGATACGGAAAATGATCTCCTCCTATGTGGGGGAGAACAAGGAGTTTGAACGGCAGCTGCTCAGCGGGGAACTGGAGGTGGAGCTGATCCCCCAGGGAACACTGGCTGAGCGGATCAGGGCAGGAGGGGCGGGAATTCCGGCCTTTTGGGTGCCGGCCGGGTTTGGCACCGAAGTGGCGGAAGGCAAGCCGGTACGGGAGTTCGAGGGCAAAATGTATCTTGAGGAGAGATGGCTGAAGGCCGATTTTGCCATTGTCAAAGCATGGAAAGGCGACACCCACGGGAACCTGGTGTATAAAAATACCGCCAACAACTTCAACCAGTCCATGGCCACCGCCGGTAAGATCACCATTGCCGAAGTGGAAGAGCTGGTCCCTGCAGGCACCCTCGATCCGAATCACATCCACACCCCCGGGGTCTTTGTTCAGCGGATCTTCCAGGGAAGCAACTATGAAAAACGCATCGAATTCGCCACAACAAGCGAAAAGGAATGAACAAAGAAATCGTCAATCGTAAATCGTAATTCGTAAATCCTTCCCATGTCTCTAGATAAAAACGGAATAGCAAAACGGATCGCACGGGAGCTGCGCGATGGTTATTATGTAAACCTTGGGATTGGGATCCCTACGCTTGTCGCAAATTACATTCCTGCAGGAATGCAGATCGTGCTCCAATCGGAAAACGGTTTGCTGGGCATCGGGCCATTCCCGACGAAGGATGCCCTGGATCCCGACCTGATCAATGCCGGGAAGCAAACCATCACCACGGTGCCGGGGGCCGCCTTTTTCGATTCGGCGGCCAGTTTTGCAATGATCCGCGGCGGACATATTGACCTCACCGTACTCGGGGCCTTCGAAGTTTCCGACACCGGCGACATTGCCTCCTGGAAGATCCCTGGAAAGCTGATCAAGGGAATGGGAGGCGCCATGGACCTGGTGGCATCGGCCAGGAACATCATTGTGGCCATGATGCACACAAACCCCCAGGGGGAATCGAAACTGCTGAAACAATGCACCCTTCCGCTCACCGGCGTTGGGGTTGTCAAACGCATCGTGACCGACCTGGCCGTGGTGGATGTTACACCGCAGGGTTTTAAACTGATCGAACGGGCACCCGGCGTTTCGGTGGAGCAGATCATCAAGTCCACCGAAGGCAGGCTTATTGTGGAGGGAGAAATTCCGGAGATTACGATATAAAATGAATATCGAATATTGAATGTGGAATATTGAATGTAGAATTACCAGACAGGCTTCATGGCTTTCCCTTTAACTACCGGGATTAGCTGACTCACCCCATCGTACATATAATAAAAGTCTTCAGGGGCGATGGAATTGCTGATGCGGAATTTCAGGGGCTCCCTGAATGTGAACTGGATCTTTTTTCCATCGGTGCGGATCCCGATCTTTGAAACGGGATAACTGACATTCGGAACAACGGAATTATCCAGGTCTACATCGATTTTCCCCATCTTTTTCACGGTCCCGTTTTTGAACAGGTAGGCACGCAACTCCGAATCGAATTCATACCGCGACTCCCAGATAATGATCACCCCATCGGAAGAAATAGGGGAGCGGAAAAAATAGAACCGGGTCGAATCGGTTACATTCACCGTATCATAGGCAGCAGCCAGTTCCCTGTTGAGGTTATTTTTGAATACGCCGACACACATGTCGACGAGCCAGTAGCGGAATATGACCCCGATCGTGGTGTTGTTGTCGAGGTTGTAACATTCTCTGACCTGCAGGGTATCGTATCGTTTTACGGTGTAATTCCTGGGCAGGGAGAAGGGGATATAATACCTGATGGATTGTGCAGAATTCTCCTGGACTATACCGGTGAACAACAAAACCAGGATCAACACTTTATAAAAGGGGCGCATAGTTTAATTTTTTTAACTCTGACCGGGTTCCCCGGATTTTTTTTTGATTTTAATGATACCGCGGATCAGGATGGTCATAGTGATCAGGGTGATTCCCAGGACAAAATACTCAATGTTGTCAACGGAGGCAGGAATTTTTTTCCCGACCAGGTAACCCAGCGGGATCAGCGTGCCTGCCCATAAAACCGCACCTGTGATGTTATAGACATTGAACTTCCAGAAATTCATCTCGATTGTGCCAGCCAGGATGGGAACAAAAGTGCGGATCACCGGAATGAAACGACCTGCAATGAGTGCAATCCCACCGTATTTTTCATAATAGGCCATCGACTTATCCAGGTGCCGCTGCTTGAAGAACCAGTTATCCTTTTTTATCAGCAGTTTATGTCCGAAATACTTTCCCGTTAAAAACCCGACAACATTTCCGGCAAAGGCCGCCACGATCACACTGATGACCAGCAGCCAGATGTTAACCGAAAGTTCATTGCCACAAAGTAATCCTGCTGTAAACAACAAGGCATCCCCGGCAAAAATGAACCCGATTACCAGTCCCGTTTCGGCAAAGATGATGATTAACAGTAGCGTAAGGCCGCCATATTGAATCAGTTTTTCTGAACTAAGCAGTATCTCGAAAAAATCTTTTACCTCTTGCATGAAATTGATCTCACTTTTTCGTGATCTCCTGGTAAACCCTTACAATCTCGGTCTTGTATTTGACAGGAGCCTCCACATAACCCCATCCGAATTCCATTTCCATGATCCCGCCCATGGCTGTGTCATCTGAAGTGACAATGCCGTGCGGTATTTTACGATCGGTGAGGACCTCCTCGAGCAAACTTGCCTCGAACTCATTATTCAGCACAAGAATTTTTTCAAAGGTTTCCATAGTTTGTTTATTTTTCATCTAATATACAAATTTTTCATTCAACCTGCTACGATCCGTCAGTTTTTTGCAAAGGAAGCATGGATGAAACAGATAATCTGTACCCGACATTGTGGATGTTTTCGATTTTGATCTGTCCATCGGGGGCCAGGAGTTTCCTGAGACGGGAGATAAAGACATCGAGGCTCCGGCTGGAGAAAAAATGGTCGTTGCCCCAGACCTTCATCAGCAGCACCTCGCGTTTGATGATGTTGTTCAGGTTGCCGGCCAGCATCAGAAGGAGATCGGATTCCTTGTGCGTCAGTCCGATATGCTCATCCCCCAGTGTCAATTGCTGGTTGACCGGATCAAACATGAACCGGCCGAGGTGATGAATGCCGGGCATCGTGATTTCGGAAGGATGGATTCGGCTGCGTTTAAGGAAAACCTCAATTTTCAATACAAGTTCCTCTATGCTGTAGGGCTTGGTGATATAATCATCGGCGCCCAGCTGCAGTCCCTGGATCTTATCTTCCCTGGTCGATTTTGCCGTAAGAAAGATAATGGGGATGTGATCATTTTTTTCCCTGATCTTCCTTGCCAGGGTAAAACCATCCATTTTCGGTAGCATCACATCCAGGATGCAAAGATCATAGGAGCCCGATACCAGCTTTTCAAGACCAGAGAGGCCATCCATGCAATGAACCACCTCATATCCTTTGAGTTCCAGGTTGTCGCGTGTGACAAATGACAACGTTTCATCATCCTCAACATACAAAATGGTCGCTTTTTTCTTCATCCGGTTTGTTTTTTAAGGGGGATCATGATCTTGAACGCAGCACCATGGCCCGGTTCACTCTGCAGCCGTATTTTCCAGCCATGGGCGCGACATACCGTTTTTACATAATAGAGCCCGAGCCCGAACCCTTTTACATCATGTATGTTGCCGGAGGGAACCCTGAAAAATTTCTCAAAGACATGCTTCTGGTATTTCGGAGGGATCCCCGGGCCATTGTCCCTGACGGTCATGGTAACCTGTTTGTGCTCGTTTGCCGTGATCAGCATGATGTGTGACTTCTCCCCTGAATACTTCACTGCATTATCCAGCAGGTTGAACAGGACATTGGTCATGTGGAGCACATCCGCCTCCAAGTGAACGAGGCCGGGATCGAGGGAGGTTTCGATTTGAACGCCCTCCCCGGCATTGGCCCGGAAGGTTTCTGCAACGGTCTCAACCAGGTTGTTAAGATTGAGGGTCTCCTTTTTCAGCTCGATGCCCTGCTTTTCGATTTTGGCCACCTGCAGGACCTTTTCGACCTGCCTGATCATCCGGTTGTTCTCCTGCTTGATCACGGAGGCATAGGTGAGAAGCCGCTCCGGGTCATTAACTATGTTTGGCTGCGCGATCACGTCGGCCGAAATATTGATGCTTGACAATGGCGTTTTGAATTCGTGCGTCATGGTGTTGATGAAATCTTTCTGCAACTCCGACCACCTTTTCTGGCGCAGGATGACAAACAGGGCATAGACGAAAAAGATTATGGAAAAGAGCAGGATGGCGCTGAAGAAAAACCAGATGGCCATATCACCGGCCAGGGTGTTGCGGAGCGCCGGGAACCTCACTCCGAAATAATAGATATACCGGTCATACTTTGGCAGGGAGAAAGAGAGCGTTGCCGGTTTACCCGACCCGCTTACCGAAATATAATTGCCGTAAACCATTTTATCGGTATGGCAATCATATATGGCATATTCGTAATCGGTATGCAAATTAAGCTTTGCAAACTCCGTCTTAAGGTAAAACTCAAGGATGTTGGCATCAATCACGCTGTTTACATCCACAACAAAATAGTTGGAGGTGATCTGTTTCACCGGGTTTCCTGAAGGCAGGGCCGTTTGGTTGATGGTGCAGATTTTTTCAGCTACATTCTTCAGCCCGATCATCACCGTCTGGTGAAACTGCTTCTCCCTGATATCCCAGGCCTGGATGAGGAAATAGAGTTGAACCGCGATGATCCCGATGATGGAAATTGCGCCGAGCAACACAACTGAACGAACCTGTTTATGCCTCATAAAAATTTCTCCGGGATGGGATCCTGACAGACTGAAATGCCGTTTACCTCGCCATCAAGGACGACCATTCCGTGAGGATGGTAAAAATAGGCATATTTCAAAGGATTTACTGTGGTTTTACATTTCATTAACACAGTTTTACATTCGGACCGTGCAATTTTACGTTTCATTCGACCCACTCATCGCAGGATGACAGATATTTGCACCGTCAAATACAGTTCAAAATTATTGATAAACATAAACCATAAATCAACTGACATGAAAAAATTAATGATTGCGATCCTACTGCCTGCCTCATTTATCTTTTCACAGGTAAATGCCCAGAATCAAGCTGCAGCTACTGCCGGCAAAACCGAAGTAAAAGCTAAAGTAAACGGCCCGGTTGCCCGCTGGGATGTTACGGAAAACAATATGGGAGACATTCCCCAGGGTATTCCGCGTTCGGCACAGTTCAACCTGACCAACGACGGAAACGAACCGCTGATCATTGCTTCAGCGCAAGCCTCCTGCGGATGTACAAACCTGAGTTATTTGAAAGACCCCCTGATGCCCGGTAAATCCATGGCCATTTCAGCAACCTACAATGCTGCAGCCAAGGGCCCCTTTACCAAGACAATTACGGTCAGGACCAATGCAAGTGATCAGCCGACCATTCTCTGGATCAAAGGGACTGTGGTTGAGAAGGCTGAGGAGAAGAAATAGGAACTTTCCTGAATTGCCCGATTGCCTTAACGGCTCCGTAGCCAATGAAAAAGATCATCATGCCTGAAATGATACCCGGATGGGTTACGACCATGGGTTTCATGAAATGGAAAAGCTGGAGAAAGATGCCCTGGAAGGCTTGAACAATTGGATTGAATATCTGGGGAAATGCATTGAGGATAACCTGAAAGATATCGAATGATGCAATGATGTGGGAGAGGGTTTCCATGGGGTTTGAATTTCTGCCAAAATTAATCCGGGAAGGGGGATGAGGGAATTCATTTTCGACGAATTGCCGAAAACAGTGGATGAATGGGGGATACTGCATGACAGGTTCTGGGTCATGCAATATCCCTTATCTTTATAGCCGCATTTTACTTTAAAAAACCCGAATGAATCGATCAATCCGCATATTACTCTTACTATCACTCCCGTTTTTTTTCCTCAGTGAGGATCTCTCTGCACAGGTACTGAAACGGAAGTGCCTGCCAAATCCCAAAAACATCATCATCCTTCTTGCCGATGGCATGGGATATAACCATATTATAGCCACGGATAGCTACTTTGGAGTGAAACAGCAGGCCTATGAGCAATTTCCGGTAAGGCTGGCCATGGCACATTACCCGGCCAAGGCAGGTGAATATGTGACCAACAAACCCGGATCAAATTATTTTGCTACCGGATACAATCCCGCCCTGGCATGGAAAGATACCGCATACCTGAAACGGGATTATACCGAATCAGCTGCATCTGCCACGGCATTATCCACCGGCGTTAAGACCTATAACAATTCAATCGGGATGTCGGTGACCCACGATACCCTGGAAAACCTGGTCCAATGGGCCAAATCTCTGGGAAAATCGGCCGGGGTTGTCACCTCCGTTGAATTCAGCCATGCAACGCCGGCAGGGTTTGTCGCCCATAACCTGGTACGGACAAACTATGCGCAGATCGCACGCGAAATGATGCTCGACAGCCGCTGTGATGTGGTGATGGGTTGCGGCGATCCGATGTATGATGACGATGGGATGCCCCTGGGGAAGAAATGGAATAAGACAAAATATGTTGGCGACAGCCTCTTCTGGAGGGAACTCACCGAAGGGAGTGGAAAAAGGATCAGTTTTGCCGTTGAGGGAAAGATTAAGACAGTGCGTGATGTAAATGGCGACGGCAAGCCGGACCCATGGACGGTGGTTCGTGATTTAAACGACTTTCGGGCTTTGCAGCAGGGCAAAACGCCTGTGAGGGTGCTGGGATGCCCCCGGGTCTGTGCTACCCTTCAGCAGGGCCGCGCGATGAAAAACGGCGAGACCAAAAACTCACCCCCCTATGTGACCCCCTTCGTTGAAACGGTTCCAACACTGGCGGAGATGGTGGGCGGCGCGCTGAATGTTCTTGACAACAACCCCAAAGGATTTTTTATCATGATTGAAGGGGGGGCGACCGACTGGGCTTCGCATTCAAACCAGAAAGGGAGGCTGATCGAGGAGATGAATTTTTTTAATGAGGCGGTCAAAAAAGTGGTGGAGTGGGTGAACAGGAACAGCAACTGGGACGAAACGCTGGTTATTGTAACAGGCGATCATGAAACCGGGTTGCTCTGGGGAGAAAAGCCATTTCTTCCCCTGATCTCCAATGGAAAAGGAAAACTGCCTCTCATGAATTTCAACTCAAAAGATCATACAAATTCACTGATCGCTTTTTTTGCAAAGGGAGCGGGAAGCGAACACTACCGCGACTTTGCCGATGAACAAGACAGTGTGCGCGGGCCCTTTATTCAAAATTCGGAGGTTGCCCAGCTCATTCACTTACTCTGGGTAAAATAGGGGTTTACGGGCTGTTATTCATTCTTTAATTCCAGGACCTTTTCACCGAGCTGATTAAGCAAAACCGGCAGATTCTCGCTGAGGTGTTTCATCAGGTTGGCTAATTTCTCATTGTTATCCTTGTTTCTTGCGTATTCATTGATCAGGCCGATGGTTGACCGCAGGTTCCCCGATGCCAGGATCTCGAGGCTGGACTTGATTTTATGGGCGGCCTTCGCCAGTTCCTCCATGTTATTTTGCGCATAGGCGCTGTAAACGGCTGAAGCATATTCGGGGGTGAGTTCAATGAATTGTTCGATCATGTCGATGATCGCGGCTTTGTCGTCGCCAAACAACTTTGTTAGTTTGCCCAGATCAAACTGTACGTTCTGTAGTGAAACCCCCGGGGCTACTGGAATTGACCCGGGTTCATCGTCGGAGATGTATTGAGGCGGGATACCGAAAGTAGACAGAAGCTGGCTGAAGAGGGTCTCTTCTTCAAATGGCTTGGTCATATAACCATCCATGCCTGAATCAAGCGCCTGGGCAATGGCATCTTTGGTAGCATAAGCCGTAAGCGCGATGACAGGGGTGGAAATGTGCAGCTCCTTCCTGATCACCTGGGTAGCTCTGCATCCGTCCATGACGGGCATCTGCATGTCCATCAGAACCAGATGGAATTTTTTCAGTTTCAGGATCTCGATGGCCTCCTTTCCATTGGAGGCGAGATCGGTGACAATGTTCCATTTTTCAAGGATCGACCGGACAATGAACTGGTTGATCTTATTATCTTCGACCACGAGAATGTTCTTTCCCCTGAGCTTCTCCGGGTCGATGGCGATTTTCCGATGTGCCTCCCGAAGCATGGCTGCATCGGTGGTTTCAAATTCAAGGGTGAAAAAGAATCTGCTTCCCCTCCCTTTTTCACTTTCAACCTGCAGTTCGCCGCCCATCAGCCCAACCAGTTGCCGGCTGATCGCCAGTCCGAGCCCGGTTCCACCATAGACGCGGGTTACGCTTTCATCCTCCTGCTTGAATTTCTCAAAGATCGTCTTCAGGTTTTCCTCACCGATTCCGATGCCGGTATCGGTTACAGCAAAGAGAAAAGTGGCTTTGCCCATCGATTTTTTGACGAGTTTACAGGAGAGGTCAACCCGCCCGTCGGAGGTAAATTTTATAGCATTGTTCACCAGGTTTGTAAGGACCTGCTGCAGCCTGATCGGATCGCCGAGCACTGCCCGTTTAAAGGGCACATCCATGGAAGCATTGATGGAGATGGTTTTCTCTTCGGCCGCATGGGACAGGAAACTGTACACTTTGTCAAGGACCTCTTTCAGGTTAAAGGGAATGTTTTCCAGTTCCACTTTGCCTGCTTCGATCTTTGAAAAATCGAGGATCTCATTGATGATGCCGAGGAGATTTTCACCGGAGATCAGGAGTTTGTCATTGAGGATTTTCTGTTCGGTGTTCAGGTTTGTATCCCGCATCAGCCGGGAAAGACCGATCACCGCATTGAGCGGGGTACGGATTTCGTGGCTCATGTTGGCCAGGAAGCTGCTCTTGGCCAGGTTTGCCGACTGTGCATCGGCCATGGCTTTCCGCAGATCCTTTTCAATGGATACGCGGGCTGTAATATCGCGGTATTGCCATAGGTTTCCCAGGAACTGCCCCTCCCGGAAGATAGGGATATAATCGCGTTCGAAAATATGTCCGCTGATGAGTTCAAGCTCTTCGCCGGTCACCGTTTTTTTCTCCCTCAGGATCTCGTCAATCCTGCTCACAAAATATTCGGGGTTGGTGAACATCCCTTTTGATTGCTCAGCTGAATCGGAACAGTCGGAACCCAGCAGCAGGTCAGGCTCGACAGGGATTCCGAACATGTCGCAGAATCGTTTGTTGATCAGGGCGATCCGCCGGTCCTGATCTTCGACAAGGATCCCTGACTGAAGGTTTTTAATGAGGGTCCCTAGCCGAATGGTAATGGCGGCCAGGTGATCGTGGGTATGCTTCTGTTTGGAATTATTCAGGATGTTGGCATAAATCCCGCCTGCAATGTTGGCGATGAATGAGAGAATAACCTCATATTCTTCGCTGAACCTTTTTTTCTGTGAACTTACGATACCCAGGGCACCTACGGGCTGGGTTCCGTTAAGCACCGGAACATAGAGCCGCGAGCGCACCAGGAAACTCCTTTTAGAGGTAACACTCAGTTTTTCAGGGTCATTTTCGGTATCCGGAATATTCAGATTTTTCCCGGTTTTAAATACGTGGCCGGGGTGCCTGTCCATGGCGGTCTTTTCTGCCTCTGCGCGCTCTTCGTCTGTGAATCCTTTGGCGATCAGAAGCTTGAATTTTTTCTCTTCGAAGTCAAACAGGTAAAGACCTGAAGATTCTATATCAAGTAGATCCTCCATAACCTCGCTTACACTGGAGGCAAGTTGTTCGAGGGTGGTAATCTTTGTGAAGCGTTGCGAAAAATCATTTAGTAATTTAAGAACTTCCAGTTGATCAGTGATCTTTAACATGGCTAATTTTTATAATGAATCCAGCGCTGATTGTGCGCATTTCTGGTCTTCTGAATAATGTCCGCCGCTGATGCCGATGGCGCCGATCGTTTGGTTGTCCGAAATAATGGGCATTCCTCCACCCATCAGGATAAAGTCATGGAAATCATGTACGCCTTCACGCATGATGGGGTCATCCTTGATAAATCCGAACCATGACTCGCCGGTTGGAAGGCTGAAACCAACTGCAGTGATTGCTTTTTTCCTGGATGCATCCACTGCAATGAGCGGAGCATGGTCCATACGGGTAAACAGTTTTGGGATCCCGCTTTCATCGACGATCGTTACGGCAATGGACATACCCAATTCCCTGGCTTTTGCCATGGCGGCCTGTGCCATCCGCTCCGCATCTGAAAGGCTTACCGATCTTTTGATAAAATCTTCCATGATCAAGCTAATTTGTTGTTTCAGGGGAAATAAATTTGCATACCTGCTTCATGAGGTAAAAATACGATTTTTAAGTTAACGTAACCCGAAGGGAAAAAAAGCGGCTATTGTTTGATGAGCACAGCCCGCTTCACCCCACTGTAATTTACCTTTTTTACCTTGTCGAGATAGCCTGTCAGTGCTTCAGCCGTCGTAAGTGATGATGTAGTCCCAGGGTCCCTGTGATCGAATTTATAGGTTACCGCCATGTAGTTGTTCATGGCTACTGTATATTCCCTGGCCGGATCCAGCGGTTTGCCGGTCTTATCAACCATGGTAACCCCGGCACACTGGCCCTTGCCGTTGTCGGTGAGGGTGTAGGTCATTCCCGAAACCTGGAGGTCGATGTCCTTCTCCAGCTTATAACCATAGCAGATCAGTGACCTGATCTCGTCGGCATTCATTTTGAACACCACAACCTGGTTGTTGAAGGGATCAAGTTTGTAGAGATCCTTCAGGGTGATGTCTCCCATTGCCATTTCCGACGACCTGATCCCGCCCCTGTTCTGGAAGGCGAAATCAACCTTGAGCTGGCTGGTGAGGGCATCGGTCATCAGGCTTCCCAATTCATCAACACCTGACAACGGCTTCTCTGCGACACCGATCACCTTACTGAACTCCTTGTTGTCATTGTAGTGGTCGATCAGCTTCCTGACCTCCTGATTTTCCTTTTTCAGGACCGACAGCGGGATCACCTCATCCTGCCGGCTGATGACATGTCCGTTTTCAACCTGCAACGTTGTCTTGCCAATGTATTTAAGTCCCGACCCCGCCTGGACGATCATGACTCCGTTCTCCATCAGAGGTTTTTCGAGAAGCGTATGGGAATGACCCCCGATGATAAGGTCAAATTGCGGAATGGAATCGGCCAGAACCTCATCATCAAGAACCCCCAGGTGCGAAAGGGCGACCAGGATCCCGTACCGCTCCTTCAACCAGGTATATTCCCTGGCTTTTGATATGCCTTTGGTAAACCGGATACCTGTCATTTTCGAGGGATGAGAACTGGGCAGCCCGTTTTCATCGAGCTGAATGATGCCGAGCAACGCGATGGAGATCCCGTTTTTTGTGTTAAGCACCAGGTAGGGTTTGAAGGAATGGACCACGGCTTCCGAGTCATTGGCATTGCAGCAGATAAAGGGGAATTTCGCCTGGTCGAGCCTTTTGTTGAGAAAATCCTGGCCCATATCAAACTCATGGTTGCCGACGGCACTCACATCAAAACCGCACCGGTTCATCAAGTCGATCATCGGATATCCCTTATCCGGGATCATGTCAACCACAGGGTTCCCGGTAAAATTATCCCCTGCGGCTACCAAGAACACATCGGTGTGAAACCGGCGCAGGCTGTCGGCCAGGTAAGCCAGCTTAGCCATGTTGTCGATCTTTGCATGCATGTCGTTGGCATGGAGGATAATGATCTCGGTTGGTTTTTGCCCCGAAGATTGCTGGGAAAAGGCAAGGAGGGAATAAAGAAAGAAAACTGATGTAAGGAAAATAGTATTTAACCTGTTCATGGCCGATTTATTTTTGCAAAAGTACAAAACTATCACCCTGTGCGGGGTCCTATTTCGACGGTGGCATCAGAATGCCGTTTGGCTTATCCCCTCTGGTCGCCTATGCCATTGAGGCCCTTGTTCAGTTGGTACGTCATGTGCCTGAATGCAGGCTGCTCAGTTTTATCTTATTGCCATTGATCCTCATTGCTTTTGCGGTGGGAACAGGCGCACTGATGAGGAGGGTAATGCCTGGAGTATATGGCATACTTACCGGAGGCAGAGGAATGTAGATTCAAACACTTACCTGAATCAGGTATAAAAAAATCCTTACATTTGCTCCCATGAAAACCTACATCTGGACGCTCCCTACACGCCTGTTTCACTGGCTGCTGGCTATTTCTTTTGCCATGGCATTCATTCTGGGCGGAGAAAAGGAGGCAATGAACTGGCATGCCGCGCTTGGTGTTTTTGCCGGAATGCTCATCTTTTTCAGGATCATTCAGGGGTTTACCGGACCAAGGTATGCGCGTTTCAGCGATTTCCCCCTCACCCCGGCAGCGATAAAGTCGTTTATCACTGACATGAGGAAAAGTAAGACAGAACATCCTGGTCACAATCCCGTGGCATCGTTCATCATGCTTTTGATTCTCCTAATGGCATTTTTATCCGCCATTTCGGGCATGCTTGTTTTTGCTTCCGCCGAAACAGGTATTTTTGGGATCAGGATCAGCGCAGGGGCCGAAAATGAACTATTCAAAGAGTTTCATGAAGTGGTGGTTCATCTTTGCCTCATTCTGGTTGGGATACATCTTACAGGAATTGTTCTTGATACATTGGTTCACCGTGAGAATGGCACGATCTGGTCCATTTTCACCGGGTATAAGAAAATCAAGGCACCGGAAGCGGATCTTTCACAATCACAGAAAATTTTTGCAGTGTTCTGGTTCGTCTTGTCGCTGATGGCGTTTGTATATGTACGTTGGTACCAGCCTGTTCCGGCAGGAGAGAAAGAGCAGACAGAACAGGTTGGTGAAACTGATAAAGACGGGGACTAAGTATGGAAAGCAAAATGGAAAAAGAGAAAAGGCGGGTGGCAGGGGTATCGGTCATCGCGGCATTTTTTCTGACGGGTTTTAAGCTTGTGATCGGTATCCTCACCGGAAGTTTGGGGCTGTTATCCGAGGCGCTTCACTCAGGTCTCGATCTTGTAGCAGCTGTGATCACCTGGTTCTCAGTGAGGATCTCCGACCGGCCCCCTGATGAACACCATCATTACGGTCATGGGAAAATTGAAAATTTTTCGGCCCTGGTTG
>Ga0247842_10002549_pt1 | contig 26696 bp, 19 predicted proteins | sample LaCruzMarch2015__3_FD_192411 | JGI IMG/M metagenome (GOLD analysis project Ga0247842, IMG submission 192411) | Freshwater microbial communities from meromictic Lake La Cruz, Castile-La Mancha, Spain - LaCruzMarch2015_19m | ecosystem: Environmental > Aquatic > Freshwater > Lake | place: Spain...
TATATACCTGTTGACTGACTACGCCCCCTGGAGCATAGAGACGATTTTTTAATCCTTCCTGAAGTTCTGTTATATTAGATCTTATTTGGATTAATGAAGCGTCATCTATTTTTGTTGTTTCTCTTGTTATTTCTTTTATTGGAATGATTTGAGTAATTTTTGAAACTTCTTTGATGGTTTCTTTCGAAACAGAAAGATTTTGCTGCTCTATTTTATTTAATTTTTCTGATAATAAGACGTTCTGAGATTTAATATTTTCTAATTCTGCTTCAATTCCACCTGTTATTTTTTCCGTTGCAATTGTTTTTGTTTTAAAACTATTAATAGCAAAATATTTTACTTTATAGAAAAATTCACTAATATTTTCTTCTATAAAATCATTAAGAGTAAAATATCCTTTTAAAAATCTTTGAACTAAATTTTTAAAACTACCTTCTGGAAGAGATGCTGTTTGATTAAAATTTTCATTATAATCAAAAGATATTCCAATAGAGTCACCAACGTTTGCAAAACTCTGTGAAAATGATTCTCCTATTTTTGCTCCAGCAAAATCAACTGTCTGGCTAAGTTTTGCGACAAAAGGATCTAATGTTTCAAAACCATATTTCAAAGAATCTTTTCCGAAAACTATTTCGGTTATTAATAAAACAAAAACCAATGCCATAACAAAAGTAAAACGAAGTTTTGGCGCTGGCTTTAAAAACAAACGATGAGTTTTTATTTCAACAGAAAGATCTTCTGCAGAATAAACTTTTTTTATTTCTTCACTATCTACCGATTTAGAATCTAAGGAAATAAATTTCGATACCGAATTTTTATAATTAAAATTTTTATATTCCTCAACGTTTTTTAAATATTCTTCCAACCATTCTTTTTTAGTCACCCAATTCCTACCGAATTTCATTGTTTTCAACCTTCCCTGTCTTGCTCTTAAAGATAAATACTCTTGCGAATAACTGCAATATTTCGTCGCCTCCTGTAAAGAAATATACTGATTAATTATTTTTTCTCCCTCCATAAAAATTAATCAACTTGACAAAAACCATGAAAAGATGTAAATTATATCAGAAAGTCCAAAACAAAATCGCCTTAAGATTATTCGACCTTCTTGAGTATAGATTTTGCGAGGGCTTTCTTTTTTTTTCTGCGACAAATCCGCAGATTAGTACATTATCTAGCTATAAAAAGCCTCTGTCAAGAGAAAATTATGAGTAAATATAGATTATCCGATATCGTTTAAATCATCCGATATAGATCTATTTTTTATTTGATTAAGATTGTATTTTAATATTTTGTAAAACGCCTAATCCGATAAAGATGGCCAATAAACCGCTTCCGCCATAACTTACCAATGGCAAAGATATACCTATTATTGGTAAAATACCTATATTCATACCTATATTGATAAAAATTTGAGAAATTACAATAATTATAAATCCTGAAGCAAAAAGACGAATAAAATTATTCTCAGCGCTAAAAGAAATCTTCATAATTCTCCACATAAAAAGAGAAAATGAAAGTAAAAGTATAAATACACCTACTAATCCAAATTCTTCAGAGATAGAGGAAAAGATAAAGTCATTTTGATTCTCCGGCAAGAACCCATATTGAGTCTGAGAGCCCTTACCAAAGCCCTGACCTAAAAGTCCGCCCGATCCAATAGCAATTTTTGCTTGATTTTGGTTCCATGACATACCTAAAGGGTCTATCGGATCTAAAAAGCTCATAATTCTTTCCTTCTGATAGTCTTTTAAGAAGAAATTCCAACCCAAAACAAAGATTAATACAAGGCAAAGAGCTAAAATTAAAAAATGACGAAGTTTTATGCCTGAAATTATCAATATACCCATCCAAAGAGCTATTAAAATCAAAACTGAACCTAAATTTGGCTGCCGAAAGATTAAAATAGAAGGAATGAAGATATAAATACCCGATAAAATGATATGACGTATTCGATACATCTCCACATGTCTCATAGAGAAATATTTTGCTAATAAAATCAATAAAACAACCTTAGCAAACTCTATTGGATCAATTGATATCCCTCCTATCTTATACCAAGATCTAGTTCCCCTTATTTCTGGAGCAAAAAAGAATAATCCTATTAATCCCAAAAGACAAATACAATATAAAACTAGTACAAAATAAGGAGATTCTCTAAAAACTCTCCAATCTAAAAATGACATAACAACCATAATAAAAAAACCTGCTATTAAAAAAATAACTTGTTTTTCAAAATTAGAAAAATCTCCGCTTCCCAAAGAACTACTATATAAAGAGACAAGTCCGATACCCGCCAATAAAAAAACACTAATAATCAACATCCAATCCATTTTTTTAAAATGCGCTATAATTTCTTCCATGTATTATTTAATTAATTTTAAAAATTCTTTTTCGTCTATTGTTTTTATACCAAGTTTTTTAGCTTTTTCAAACTTCGAACCGGGGTCTTTCCCGACCACAACATAATTAGTATTTTTAGAAACCGCTTCTGCAATTTCTCCACCTAAAAGACGAACTTTTTCTTTCGCCTTTTCTCTAGACATTGTTTCTAAACTTCCCGTCAAAACAAAAATTAATTCTTTTAATTTACTTGTCGAAAATGAATTTTTAACATGCTCTATTTTTACACCTACTTTATTTAGTTTATCTAAAAAATCTAAATTCTTTTTTTCTTTGAAATAATTATAAATCGATTTAGCAACAATAGGGCCTATATCTGTTATTTCCTGAAACTCCTCCAATGATACTTTCTTCAACCTCTCCAATGATCCAAATTTTTTCGCTAAATCTTGAGCCGTTTCTTCCCCAACATTTCTGATACCTAAAGAAAAAATAAACTTTGGCAAAGAAATATTCTTTCTAGAGTTAACCGATTTAATTATATTTTCAACTGATTTTTCAGCAAACCTCTCTAGGGGGAGCATATCCCCTTCTTTAAGCTGGAACAGGTCACCAGGATCGCTAACCAAACCTTCATCGATTAATCTGTCGATAATTTTCGGACCCAAACCAACTATATTAAAAGCTGCTCTGGAAACAAAATGATAAAAATATTCTCTTTGCCTAGCGAAACATTTTAAATTTTTACAACGCCAAACAACATCTTCTTCTGCTTTAACCAAACTAACCCCACAAGAAGGACACTTCTTAGGAAAATGAAAACTCTTTTCTTTACCCGTTCTCATTTCAAATAATACCTTCACAACATCCGGTATAACATCTCCTGCTCTACCAACAACAACCGTATCTCCTATTTTAACCCCTAACCTTTTAATCTCATCTTCATTATGAAGAGTTGCTCTAGAAATTGTAACACCTCCTACTTGAACAGGCTTTAAATAGGCAACAGGAGTTAAAGCCCCTGTCCTACCAATCTGAACCTTTATATCCTCTACAATAGTGGTAGTCTGCTTTAAGGGGAATTTAAAAGCTATCGCTCCCCGGGGAGCTTTTCCAACAACTCCTAGTTCTTCAAAAATATTATTATTATTTATAATAACGACTATACCGTCAATCTCGTAAGGCAACTTCTCTCTATTTTTACGCCAATAGTCATGAAATTCAAAAACCTCTTTTAAGCTATGACAATATTTATTATGAGGATTAGTTTTAAATCCTAAAGTTTTTAAAATCCCATGTTTTTCCTCATGAGTTTTACAACCTAAATCAGTAACTAATTCATAACAATAAGAATCAAGAAACCTGCCAACTGTAATTTTAGAATCTAATTGCCTTATAGAGCCTGCTGCCATATTCCTAGGATTAGCAAAAACAGGAAGACTTGATTTTTGTCTCTCCTTATTAACTTTTTCAAATTCTTTTCTGCCACAAAACACCTCTCCCCTGACAGTTAAAATGTCTTTTATTCCTTTATAAGTATTACTTAATTTTAAGGGAATAGCTTCAATTGTTTTTAAATTTTGAGTAACGTTTTCACCAATCTTCCCGTCTCCCCGGGTAGAACCTATTTCTAAAACCTCTTTCTTGTAAATTAATTCTATAGCCAAGCCGTCTATTTTTAATTCACAATAATAATCTAATTTAGAAACCTCTTTTTTATCTAAAAGCTTTTCGTTTCGTTCCTGCCAATCTTCCATATCCTGCATAGAAAAAGCATCATTAAGAGAAATCATTGGAGAATAATGCCGAACTTTTTCAAATTTATCCAAAGGTTTACCTCCTATTCTTTGAGTAGGAGAATCTAAAGTAATAAATTCAGGAAAATGTTGTTCCAAATCAAAAAGCTCTTTCTTTAAAGAATCCAGAGCTTCATCAGAAATTTCCTGCTTATCCAGGACATGATACAAATAACGGTGATAATTAACCGTTTCTTTCAATTTTTCAATTCTCTTTTTTGCTTCTTCTTTATTCATATTATTATGTATTATATCAGACTTTCATCTGACATATCAAAAGCTTACTATAATAAAAAATAACGGTAATTTACCGTCATCTTATATATCAAATAAAAATAAAATCTTCTCTAATACTCAATTTCAATTGCCCGCTTAACCGTTTTATAACTTCCAATCGACTTCATACAATAATTTAGACCATTACAAGTAGAATCAATCACTAATCCTGCTGGACAAGCAGCAGGAATAACATTTTTACCACATCTTACAGAAACTTTATAACTAGCCCCATAAACATCTGCATCTAAATTTTCTTCTACGGTTGGAGTAGGTTGCATCATTAATACTCTTTCAATACCGGCATCTGCGGCATAAAAAGCAATAACCGAATAACCAATTTCTGTCATCATCTGCCCCTGTTGAATAAAAATAGTACTAATACCAGTTCCAATAGCCAAAACCACAGTCATAATAATAATGACAAATAATAAAGATATTCCTTTTTCCTGATTTTTAAAATTCATAATGAAATTTATTGCTCAACGTCAAGATTTCTCTGAGAAATAGTGGTTTGAATATTTATTTCTGGCCTCATTTCTTCGACTTGGCTTTTCCCTCTCATATTTAAAAAAATGGTCACTTTTGGTTGAAGATTATCTGACTGAACCCCTCCCGAAAGCTTAATTTTAAAATCAACAACTTCTAAATTAACTGAAGTTAAATAACCAGTTTTTTCTACCCCATTTAAATCTCTTCTCCACTCTTTCAATCTTCTAGAATTAATATTTTCAATAACTTCTAAATATATCTTTTGGCATTCTCCTTTATAATTTATAAACTTTATCCCAGGCCCTTCCGTGATTTCATAATTCGCACCGTTTCCAGAAACAGTAAGACAAACATTAGGAGAACCCATATTTTTTTCTTTTTGCGCCATACGTATAGCACGACTGGCATATTCTAAAAAATACGAAGCAGTATCAACAAGCTCTTGGGAAGAAAGAGCTTTTTTTTGTGCCTTCAAAGAACTAATAAAAAAACCTGTCGGCCCGGCTATCAACAAAGAGAAAATAGCAACAGACACCATGACTTCAATCAGGGTAAATCCAACACCACTTTTTTTAAATTTACTTATATCTTTCTTCATACCAATTAGATAATTTTTCTAAAACCTTAACATGGTAATCACGACCTCTCTCTCGCCATATAACATCTACCACTACTTTTATATTTTTTTCATCTATATTTGTAATAGAGATTTTTCTTTTAAAAGAAGTTTGTCTGCCAGGAGAATAACTGTAAAAACCTTCAGAATCAATATTTAAAAAATTACCAGATCCATAATCTAAACTCTGTCCCTTGTAATCAATTTGCCAATCACCTTCATTTAAGCCGTCGTTCCAAAGAACATCTGAATCTGTTCTTTGCATTAACCAATTAGCATCCCTAGTATTTTTAACTATTTCAATTCCTTCTTGAGCTAAATAACTGGCTATTAATCTTGATTGAGTCAAAGAGGCTAAAACAAAAGTCTGAGAAATCAAAGCAAAAGCACCACTTACGGCAACGGTTAAAACAAAAATAGCCAAAATAACCTCTAATAATGTAAACCCTTTTTTCGTCATATTAATTAATACGAAGTAATTTCAATTTGACCTAAATGATTGATATTAATTTTTTTCCCACCTGACGTCCCTTCGTAACCCAATATTATAAAAGCAGAATCAAGAATACCTCCACCATTTTTAATAACTAAAGAAGGTTCTGGAGGTAAAAAAGTAATAATTAAAGGTTGGGAAGAATTAGGTAATCCTGTTATTTTTACCCCACTCTCAAAGGTAAATTCTTTAATGATCTCATTATCAACAGAATTACCAGAACCAAATTCAGCTGAGGCACAATCATGTTCTCCTGTCGCCCAAGTATCATAATCTTCTTCTCCGTCGCAATCTGCAAAAAGAACCACGCAATATCCCTGCAAATATGACGGACAGTCATTTACAGAAAGATCGTTAATTTTAACATAAATCCCATATCCTCCTTTTGGAAAAGTTTCTCCAAACCTACCTCCAGGAGTTTTTCTGGAAGAAAGGGCCATTTCTTCAATTGTCCTTATATCCTGGGATAATTTATGAGAAGCTCTCAAAAGAGCATATTGTTTATCTCCTCCGCGATAATTAGCTAAAAAAATAGTAGAAAGTAAAGCAATTACCGCAACAACAACAGTAATCTCCAACAACGTGAATCCTCTTTGTTCTTTTATACCCATGCCAAAAAAAATTTAAAATTATTTAAAAGAATAATTAATTGAATTATTAAATCAATTCTTAATACAGCGAACTGAAAGACCTTCTGCTCGAGACTTATTAGTTATACTCGCAACAGTAGCAAAATATAAATAAGAAATATCTGTACCGCTCACAGAGCTACTCCAATAATAACCTTTAAGACCAGAAGCAATAAGTAGAGCATTTGTATAACTCCGATAACCAGCTGGTGTTAACTTTAAAATACTATTAAAAGCTCCTGTATAATTTTGACTACTCCAACTTGCCCTCTCAGTATCCCATTCCACAGAAGTCGGTATTCGCCAACCCGAAGGACAAGGATTATTGATACCCAAAACCCCTTGCCATAAATTATCATTCTGAGAGCTTCGCCAATCATAAGGACTACTCATACCATAAATAAAACTACCATGACCGGGACTATCAGAATCAGAAAGAGTAGTAGTAATCACACTGGTTCGAGCTTGATGTCCGTCTTCTAATCTCCCCCACTGAAAAAGATCACCATAAGCATTAGCATCGTTTGTAAGTGTAGCTACTCGCGAAGCACCAAGATTACGATCCATCCAACATTTTCCGCCAACACCAGTTACCGTCCCATAGGTGACAGAATTACCTTTATAAGTAAAGTTGACTGAACTGCCACATGTCCATTCTTCTACACAAACACCCGAAGAATCGCATTCGTATCCAGAGCCACATCGAGAAATACAATTTCCTAAAATACAAGAAGAACAAAGATCACATCCTTCGTCGCAAACAGGTGTAAAATAACTTTGTTCAGTAGGAAGCACTTCCTGCCAACTAGGCAAAGGAATTCTCGGATAAACCTGATAAAGAACTGCGTCTTGCCTACCCACATTGTCTTTTATTTCTAAATTACATTTACCAGAATCTGCATCTTTTTTTTCAAAAGTAGCTGAAGGATTTGGATCCGTATAAGAAGTGGAAGTACCGTCTTCAAAAGTCCAAAGCCAATCAGTAATTAACTCTGCTCCTTCAGACTTTAAAGATTTATCCATAAAATAAACTTTTTCTCCAGCACTACTAATAAGAGATTCACAGTCTCCATATTCGCCATTTTCAGCACGAGAACAATCAAAGTCAGCAACTATTTCTCTTCTTACATATAAATTACGATTATTATTACCTGAGGCACCGGCTGCGTCTTCTACGCGCAATCTTATATTATAACCTTTACTTGCTGACAGAGGAGGTAAAGTTAAATCACAAATAGCTTCATTACCATCTGTCCCCGCTATATCAGTGCAAGAAAGATAAGGATCTGCCCAAGGAGTACCATCGCTATAAAATATTGACCAGACTGATTTTGTTATGTCACCTCCCGAATCAGTTGATTTATTATTATAACGAAATATACAATTTCTGTTATAAGAAATATCTTCAGACGAATTACAAACAGAACCTATCCCACAAGTACCAAAAAGGCCTAGATTGCCTGAATCACATTCAATTATTACATTGGGCGGAGTACTGGAAATACCTACAACAACACTGTCTTCTGCCGACTTCTCTCCTCTCTCAACAACAACTTTAGGATTATGTGTTCCGGACTGACTATAACTTACTAAATCTTTAACAATAAAAATATCACTTCCAACTAGTCTTTTTATTTCATAATTAATTCCTTGATCAGTTGATATTGATTGCCATTCGTCGTCAGCGTAACCAGTAAACGACACATTAGAAAAAGTTTTTTCATATACTCCATCGCTGTTTATATCAAATTTAAAATTAACAGTACCCGCCGCCGATCCGGAAACAATAGCTATAAGACTAAATTTAGAATTAACAGTTAAGTTAGATAAGCTATTAACCCAATTAATCGGATTCGTAAGATCTAAATTATTAGAAACTTTAAGATCAACCGAAAGATCTGTACACCCTAAAGAATTTGGAGTGATAGTCACTTCACAAGGTTGCCCCAATCCCGTTCCAACATTACAATCACAAGAATTCTGACAAACTCCATAAATAGATTTATAGCTATAATAATTCGGGCCAACACACCTATTCGTAGGACAAAGACATGACCCAGAAGAACATCCTCCAAAGGGAACAGAACATCCCCAAATACCGTTTGATTGACAAATTGGATTACTGCAAGCTGGACAAGATGGTAGCTCTCCAATACATTGATTCTCCGGATCCTGATCAACTACCGGAACAGATATACCTCTACTAACTGTATTTCCTCGACTATCAGAAACAGTAACTATAGCGGAATATGTACCAATATTAGAATAATGATGAGACGGATTTTGATCTAATGAATGACTTCCATCACCCAAATCCCAAGAATAAGTCAAAGGATCTCCATCTGCATCGCTAGCTGAAACAAAGAAGTTAACCATGCAATCTGATTGAGTATTTGGAAAATCACAAGGAGAAGTTGTATATCTTAAACTGTCAATTACAGGAGCATTATTAGCCGTCACATTTACCGACACAGCAACTCCCGAACCCGTATTATCAGCCGCATCCCAACATTTAAATTTCATTGTATGATCACCAGACGTCAAGAAAGTATAATTAACGGATATATTACAATTAGTACCATTCTCACAAGGAATAGGAGAAAATGTCGCACCTTTTGCCGCAGTTCCAGATCCATCAATATAAAGCCCACAACCATCAATATGACCCACCTGATCTCGAAGAGAAGCACAAAAACTTTTCGCCACTCCTTGCTCAGCAGAAGTACAATCAGAACCGGTATAACACGATTGTCCAGAAATTGAAGCACAAGATATTTTACCAACAGTCGGAACAGTATAATCAATTTTAAAAAGCCTACTTTGCCATCCAGAATTAAGACCAGCATTATCATAAGCCTTTGTACTCACTCTACAAGTAGATTGTCCTATTGGTACCGTTCTATCTTCTAAACAATCATCTGTAGTCGAAGTTCCAACTTTAACTAAAACAGTACTAAGCTCTCTGCAAGGTCTACTTTTTGTTCCAGTACTTCTATTATTGTCAGAATCAACAATCGAATATTCACAATTTTCCGCTAAACCCGAACCCCCCGCATCAGAATCTTTAATTACTACATTAAAATCAGTTTTATGCCAAGAATCAGCCAATGGAGAATCAATCACGGTCGCAGGAGGAATACCATCTGAAATTACAATTTTAAACCTTCTCCAAGTATGGGATCCACAATTTCCGGCTTTATCACAAGCAAAAATAAAAACTGAACAAGTTCCTCCACTTGTCCTACAGTCTTGATCAGGACCCACGGTTATTGGAAAAGATCCGTTACATATTACTCTCTCAGTATTATCTCTAGTTCGACCAGCCACACTATCAGTAACATAATACCAACAAGTATCTAGCCCAGAACCACCAGTATCTATATCGGTGGTTGTTGCATTAAAATTAGCTGACTGAGAAGAATCTTCATCTGGAGATACAAACTGAGAAATTGGAGGAGTATTATCAACAATAGGAGCTATTATTTCAGAAGTAGGAGAAGCATTACTTTCTTTAATATCTTGAGCTTCAAAATAATAAGAATAATCAATACCTTCAATTAAACCTGTTTTAGTATAAGTGTAAATTACGCCGTCAGTATAAGTATTATCATTAAGATCTGACTTCGCCATTGCAAATGAACTACCGGTAATTTCTATCCCTCCTTTTTTAATATGAACTTTGACAAAATTAGGCGCATCGTTTTCTTGATCAGTATATTTAATTCTATAAACAAAATTTGTAATATTTTTTCCTACTTCAGGATTAAGTCCATCTGCTATATAATTTCCCTCACCAGTCCAAGAAAGAACTGGAGCATTGTTTCCAATAGAATTAATTTGAGCTGTACAATATCCGCTTGGACAAACACCAGTATTACTACTCCAAACATTATGATCATCTTTAATTTTTAATTTAGCGCAAAAATTTCCTGCACTATTATATGTGTAACCTATAGAATAACAACCACTGCCAGCAGAAAAACAACCAGAATCACCTGGACATAAAATTTTAGAAGTACCGTCTCCAAAATCAAATTCATACTGAGAGATAGTCCCACCATCCGGATCACTCCCGCAACCGGTAAATATAAAAGAATTAGGAAATTCCGGTACGGTTTGAGAAACTAAACTACCACAAATAGGAGTAGCATGTTTTTTATAAGCTCCAGGATCTGAACAATCTGTCGTACTTAAATTAGTAGCCCAATCAATAGCATTTGTACAAAGCATCCATTCTCCATTTTCTGATTGAGAAATTGCTGTATTATTAGTAAAAGCATTTGTCGGATTACAAGGAATAGACGTTTTTGTCCAACAATATGAAGAAGTCTTTACTCCACTTCCGGTAGTAGGGTAACCGGGATCTGTATAATTAACGACAACTGAAATATTAGTTATGCCCCAATCTGTTGAAGTTGGATTCCTGGATTGAAAAACAGGAGAAATTTTATCTATTTGATAAACTCCTTGAGCCGAACATTGAGATAACGTCCAATTACCAGCTCCATCTTTAGCTCTTGTACAAAGAGTCCATTGACCTTCTTGGGTTTGAGTAGGAGGAAGAATAGTATTACTATCCGTTGTACCAGGATCACAAGCAGCAAAGGTTGTCCAGCAATGTCTAATATAAGCTATTCCGCAAAAATTACTGTCAGCATCTGTATAAGTTACCGCTACAGAAACATCTGTATTTAACCAAGGTCTTGAAGGAGGAGTCATTGAAGGAGGACCTGGAGGAGTTTTATCAACTTTATATGGACCCTTACATTCAGAAACAGAAGAATTTCCAGCATAATCTGTAGCCATAACACATAATGTCCAATTACCATCGCCACTCGGCTGAAGAGGAGAACCTCCGGTAGAAGCAGAAAAAGAAGTTCCTGGACTACAAGAACCTCCTTTAGTCCAACAATATTTAGTGTTAGCAGGACTTGATAGCATTCCACTATCACTATCAGCGGATTGAATATTGATACTAATATCTGTATTAGCACCATTACAATCTCTATTCGAAGGAGTCCAACTGGTTATAAATGGAACTACTTTATCTATTTTAAAAATATCCGAACGTTTAATAGTCTCAATATTTCCAGCCTTATCTCTACTTCTAAAACAAACCCTTTTCTGACAAGCCTGACCCGAAGGACAACTGACCGTTCCTGCAGTTCCAATAGTTAAACCCAAAGTATCACAAGAAGAACCAGAATCAATTATTTTATACTCAGTTCCTCCGCTCGTCTCACAGCCAGAATTATTTACATCAACAGTGCCTAAAGGATTATCCGTACAAGTCAAAGTAAAAGGAATATCTGTATTTTTCCAATTAGATCCGTCGGGAGAAATAACAGTAGTTGGAGCTTCTTTATCAATCTCATAAGGTTCTTTACATTCTGTAATAAAATTATTTGCTTTATCAGTAGCAGTGACACAAAGCTTCCAACCACCACTATCAGATTTAGTAATTGTTCCACCGCCAGCAGTAGAAAATAAAACACTCGGAGTACAAGAACCTCCGGCAGCCACCCAACAATATTTTACATTTTCCATACCGCAATCAGAATCACTGTATTGTACCGAAACAGAAACGTCTGTGTTCCCCCATTCTCGTAACTCAGGACTCCAGGCTGTTTGAACAGGATCTTTTTGATCAATTTTAAAATTTTTAGAAGTCTGGATTGTCTCTACATTTAAAATATTATCAACGCTCCGATAACAAACTTTTTTTATACAAATACTATCAGGAGCACAAGTAAAATTACTGTTTACTATAGAGCCAGTCACAATAGTTAACCCAACAGCATCGCAAACATCTGTATTATTAACAATCTTATATTCAACCTGTTTACAACCAGAACCGCTATCTGTGCAGGTCAATTTAAAACTGGCACTGGAATTAGCACAATCTACTCCATCTGGGACAATAATGGTATCAGGGGGAGCATAGTCTAAGTCATAAGCCTGTGAAGCTACTTCACTCATATTTCCTGCATTATCTACCGCCATAGAGCATATTTTACAAGAATCAGATCCTTGAATATCACATTTCGTCCCAATAGGACCTATTACGTTCATTTGAGTAGAAGAAGCAGCCGATCCACTACAAGTATAAGAAATCCAACCGGAATCATTTGGATCACGTGATGGACAAACAGAACCAATTCCACCCTTTACTGCATACAAACAATTAGACAAGCCCGAACAATCTCCATCCGGACAAGGATCAGTATAATTAATAGTTACATCACAATTTGTTTTATTCCAATCAGTTTTACTACAACTAGCGGCAAAAATTTCATTTCCCAATAATAAAAAAGAAGAAACTAAACTAATAAAAATTATAGCTTTATTTATCCTGAGTATTTTAAGTTTTTCCCTATACATTTGTATATTTTAACATATACAAAATCAAAAGTGTATAATAATTTTTGATATAAATTGAGACTCTATCGATGCCTATTCTTAATAATATATTTACAATATCTAAAAAAGCCTTCCCTAAAAAAGAGAAGACTTTTAAATTTAATTAAAGAAAATTATTTTATTTCTGTAGTAGGCGGATCAAAATCAATCCCATAAGGTTGATATGAAGTAATTTTATTCCCAGCATTATCTTCGGCATAAAGAATTATCATACACGTGCTAGTTCCCTGTAGGCGACAAGTGTTAGAAGTAGAATATCCAACAGTCATTGGTTCAATTAAATTAGGAGAAATAAACTCTACGGGTCCATCACCCTTACACTCTGAACTTGAAATGGGAGTTCGAGAACGAATAATATTAGAACGATTTCTTATTTCATAATCACAATATTTTAATCCCGAACCTCCACTATCAGAAAATCTAAATTTAGTAAGATAAGAGCCGTTTGTATAAAAATTATTCTTAAGTGGAACTTTTTGAGGAGGAGCAATTATCTCTGCCGTCGGATCTAATAAATCTGTTATACCCGATAAACTAACAGAAATATCTGCCTTTAACTGAACATAACCATAAGCGGGCTTATCTCCACCAAACATACTATTTGAAGTCCACACCATAGATGTAAATCTTTTTTCTATTTTTAAACTACACCCTCCTACCTTAGCGCAATTTATTTGTTTTACACTTGAAACAGAATTACCGTTACCACTAGATTCTTGAATACCATCTCCTGTCGCAATAATATTCATATCGTTTTGTTTTTCTTCCAGCCACTCTCCATCTAAATATAAAGTAAAACCTGCACCCATAAGCCTAGCACTACAATCATTATTAAAAAGACAAGCATCCCCTAAACATTTAGCTAATCCTGATATATTACTCATCGTTACGGTCGTATCCCAAAGACCCTGAGGAATCGTTATTGTATTTTCTGCTATTTCTTCACCTTCGGCCAATTTAGTTTCACAAGTTTCATCACAAACTCCATCAACATCGTTATAGCAAGCATTTCCATGCTTCCAACAATCACTTGTTATAGTCCAATTGTTTCCACTCTTAACCGGACTCGTTCTACTGCAGACAGGAAATAAAAGAGAATAAACAAAAGTAAGCTGACCTCCTCCTCCATTATTATAATAATTTAATTCAAAAGTATGATTTCCAGCTGAAAGATAAGCATCCATATACTCCGGAGAACCAGGCCAAGTATGATCACTCCATTTGTCAAATATAAGAGTACTTCCATTATCAATGCTTAATGCGACGCCATCATCCGACCCTAAACCAAACCTATAAGTACCAGCTGTCTGAATATTAATAGTTCTGACAGATTGCATCTCAATATCGGTACTCCTTCCATAAGCAATAACAACACCATCTGCCCAAATCTGATTAATTTGCAATGCAGTTTCATCAGGCCCATTGCCCAAACAAGCACCCGTACTATGAATCCTCCATACTCTTTGCCACCTATCAGTCGGAGCAGTTAAAGGATTTAATACGGAACATGTAGTGCATCCTCCACTTCCATTACAAGAATTCATGCCGGAACATTCATTATCTGGATCTTCTCCATTAGATATATACGTACATGTTCCAACCGATCCGGATAAGCTACACTTTTGACATGTCCCACTACAAGAACTATTACAACAAACTCCATCCGAACAAGAATTAGATATACACTCTGTGCCAACAGTACAAGTACTGCCATTAGATTTTCTACAAACACCATCTTGGCAAGTAGAACCTGTTCCACAACTTGTTCCGTTGGGAGCAGTAATACAACTTCCTGGTGTAGTTAAATTACAACCTGAAACAGTTTTACATTCTCCGCAAGTAATCTGAGTAGAATCAGAAGGAGTTCCGCAATTAGTGGTATTTGCCACCTTACAAGCACCTAGAGATTCACATCTGTTTGAAGTAAGATTTGAATAAGTATGATAAATACAACTCTGACCTACTTGAGAATAATTATTTAAACCACTGCAATTCACAACACAAGCTGAATCATCTGCTGGCCATCCGCAAGTTGCTGAACCTCCGGCACAATATCCAGTTCTACAAGTTCCGGCCACACATTCATTTGCAAGATCATATCCTGAATTTGTATAACTACAAGTTCCTTCTTGGAAAAGAATATTACATTCCTGACAAAGACCGTTACAAAGAGAATTACAACATCTACCGTCTACACAATAACCAGAAGTACATTCTATGGCACCAGTACAAGTACTACCATTTGATTTCTTATCAACGCAACTACCATTGGAACAAATCTTGTTTGTTTGACAAGTTGTTCCGTTAGCAATATTAACGCAAGTTCCTGCAGTAGAACCAGTACAACCAGAAAGAGTTTGACAGTCTGCATTACAAGAAACCGTTTGAGAATCAGAATAACTAATACAATAACTAGAACTTTTACAAGTACCTAAGCTTGCACATCTATTAGAGGTTATGTCTGAAAAAGTTCTGTAATAACAATTTTTTGCTGAAGACCAATATATATTATTACCACCACAATATACATTTGTACAAGCTGAATCATCTGCTGGCCATCCGCAAGTTGCTGAACCTCCGGCACAATATCCAGTTCTACAAGTTCCGGCCACACATTCATTTGCAAGATCATATCCTGAATTTGTATAACTACAAGTTCCTTCTTGGAAAAGAATATTACATTCCTGACAAAGACCGTTACAAAGAGAATTACAACATCTACCGTCTACACAATAACCAGAAGTACATTCTATGGCACCAGTACAAGTACTACCATTTGATTTCTTATCAACGCAACTACCATTGGAACAAATCTTGTTTGTTTGACAAGTTGTTCCGTTAGCAATATTAACGCAAGTTCCTGCAGTAGAACCAGTACAACCAGAAAGAGTTTGACAGTCTGCATTACAAGAAACCGTTTGAGAATCACCATATGAATTACAATTAGTAGTATTTGCCACTTTACAAACACCTAAAGATGAACACCTATTAGACGTTAAAGGATTGTATGTTCGGTAATAACAGTTTTTTGATGAACTGTAGTATGTGTTGTAGGCACTACAAGATATACTTCCACAATTTCCATCATCAGAAGGAAAACCACAAGCTCCGCCACCATTACAATTACCTGTCTTACAAAGACCAGCCACACATTCATTTGCAAGATCATATCCTGAATTTGTATAGCTACAAGTTCCTTCTTGGAAAAGAATATTACATTCCTGACAAAGACCGTTACAAAGAGAATTACAACATCTACCGTCTACACAGTAACCTGAAGAACACTGACTAGCTAACGTACAAGAGCTGCCGTTAGGTAATAAGCTTACACAACTACCGTTTGTACAAATTTTACCCGTTCCACAGGAAGTTCCGTTAGTTACATTTGAACAAGTTCCTGCAGTGGAGCCACTACAACCGGAAAGAGTTTGACAATTTACATCGCAAGAAGCTGTTAAAGAATCACCATACGAAGTACAATTAGTAGTATTTGCCACCTTGCAGGTTCCTAGAGAAGCACACCTGTTAGATGTTAAAGGATTGTATGTTCGGTAATAACAGTTTTTTGATGAACTGTAATATGTGTTGTAGGCACTGCAAGATATGCTTCCACAGTTTCCATCATCAGAAGGAAAACCACAAGCTCCGCCACCATTACAATTACCTGTTCTGCAAGTTCCAGCTACACATTCATTAATAGGATCCCAACCGTCATATGTATATCTACAACTTCCATAATAAAGATTAACATTACATTCCATACAAGATCCACCACAAGCCTGATTGCAACAATATCCATCTACACAGTAACCTGAAGAACACTGACTAGCTAACGTACAAGAGCTGCCGTTAGGTAATAAACTGACACAACTACCGTTTGTACAGATCATTCCTGTTCCACAGGAAGTTCCATTAGCTATATTTGAACAAGTTCCTGCAGTGGAACCACTACAACCAGAAAGAGTTTGACAAACAGAACAAGAAGCCGTTAAAGAATCACCATACGAAGTACAATTAGTAGTATTTGCCACCTTGCAGGTTCCTAGAGAAGCACACCTGTTAGATGTTAAAGGATTGTATGTTCGGTAATAACAGTTTTTTGATGAACTGTAGTATGTGTTGTAGGCACTACAAGATATACTTCCACAATTTCCATCATCAGAAGGCCATCCGCAAGTTGCTGAACCTCCAGCACAATATCCAGTTCTACAGGTTCCAGCCGCACATTCATTTGCAAGATCATATCCTGAATTTGTATAGCTACAAGTTCCTTCCTGAAAAAGAATATTACATTCCTGACAAAGACCATTGCAAAGAGAATTACAACATCGGCCGTCTACACAATAACCAGAAGCACACTGATTGGCTAATGTACAAGAGCTGCCATTAGCACTACATAAAGAACTACAAGAAGTATCATAAGATGCGCTTCCTGCATAAGTACTGCAATTACAATTATAATAATATGGAGTTCGATAATTACATGATGTACAATTATTACTGGCAAGACTACCTTGAGTACAAGCACAAGCGGCGTTAACTGTTACATATACAGGATTTGGAGAAGCCCAAGCACCGTTATTAGAAGTATCATAAATATACCCTTGATATCCATAAGTTCCTGCTGTCGTCTCTGTAAAAGTCCATGATCTAGAACAATAAGTTTGAACACCATCGCATGTTTGAGTATGCCATGAACCTTGATAATAAGCTTGAATTTGAAGAACGTCAACATTATCATAACCACTAATCGTAACTGTTATATTCTGACCTGTTGTAACTGTCGCTGGACTAGCACTAATTGTTACACTATAAGGCGGAGTCGTATCAACAGGAAGAGTACAAACACCACTCACACAAGAAGCAGTGCTCCCCCTGTAAGCTTGACAACAAGCAAGTGTACAAGAATTGCCCGTATAAGCACAAACACTACTTGTGTTGCAAGAATAATTATAAAGATTACCCCCGGAACAATAATCATTAAGATCACAAGTTGCAGCGCTACAGCCCGAACTACAACCACTGCTTGTACACTTGCTTGTAGTACAACCAGAACATTCAACCCAGTTTGCACAAAAACAAGTTTGACCACCCGTACATGGGCTCGTCCCATAGTAAGTCGAACAAGTATAATAACAATTACCACCATAACAAAAAGGCCAACCAGAAGCACCTATACTACTTGCGTAAGCTGCACAAGTAGTAATGCTCTGGCACTCTCCCGCAGTATAATAAGTACCATTATAGCCACCCGTACAATACGCATTACAAGTTGCATTACCAAGAGCCTTGGCACTTAATCCAATTGATAAAAACAGAAAAATTGAAAATAAAATTAAAAATATCCGCCTTTTTTTCATTAAAATTTAATTAAGGTAAAACAGTTACGTTAGATCCTTCTAAAGATAAATCTGTTTTCAAATTGCAAAAAATATTAACTTGATCCCCAACTTTCATCTCTTCAAATTTAATATCTTCTCTAGTCATCGGTTGAGGAACTTTTATATCTCCTTTAGCCGGAAGAAAACGACCAATAGAAGCGTCTTCTTTAATAGAAATCGTTAAATCAGTTCCTTCTGCCGTTAAAACTAAATTACGGCCTGATATTTCTTTTATTTGACCAACAGCAACTGCGGTTAATCCACTGATTACTTTAGAAGAAAATAAACTAGTAAGAGGCGATTCTACTTTAATTTGTGATACTTTATTATTTGCATAACCTAACCCGCAATAAAAACCCAAACCACCGAGAATTATGCCACCAATAAGAGCCACTACGATTAAATTATTTTTTTTCATATTTTTTAAAATTTAAATTATATTTATCGACCTTAAAAGGTTAATTAAGATGAGATTTGAATAAAATCAATATTATTAATTTCTTCTTTACCATAAATATCTTCATTTGAACGAATAAATATTCTGTCTCCTTCTTTGACTTCGGATATTCCTATTTCGGTTTCTTTAGGAGAGAAAGTTCCTCCTCCTTCGGGCGGATTATTCAAATCAAAAGGAGCTTCTAGTTTTTTTATTTTAGTGCCCTCTGAAACTATTACTTTTATCTCTTTTGTTTCGTTGTCCGGCTTTACCATCAGAAAATTATTTACTGCATCAATACTGGAAATTACACCAGATAAAAAGAGTACTACTGGAGGTTTTTCCACGACTTGAACAACATCTGTTTTTAATTTTTTAGCCTGAAGTAGTCCCCACCCGACAAGACCACCAATGATTACAACAACTACCGCAATGATTATAATAATTTTATTTTTCTTCATAATTTTATTATTTTTTATTTACTTTTAATACGACCTTAAGTTATTTTATTATATTATTCTACCAAAAAATAAACTGAAATACCAAGCCAACATCTCACCTCCAAAGAACAAAGCTAAAAATGTTCCAATAGTCAAAAACGGTCCGAAAGGAACCTCTGATTTTAACCCTTTTTTCTTCAAAATTATTAACCCTATTCCTACTACAGCTCCGATAAAAAAAGCTAAAAACAAAGCAACTAAAATATTCGGCCAGCCTAAAAACAGCCCCATTAAAAAAGCTAATTTTATATCTCCAACTCCCATCCATTGACCCTTAGAAATAAGAACTATTAAAAGAAAGAATCCTGCAGCCACAAAAGCCGCTAATAATGGCTGAATGAGAGATTGAGGATTACTAATCAAAAAGAAAGAATAAGCTAAGTTATATAGAAGGCTTATAACAATAGCCGTATATATTACACCGTCCGGAATAATATAGTGTTTTAAATCAAAAACAAAAACAATTATTAATAAAGAAGAAATTAACAGATAATAGAAAGGTTCTAAATTCCAACCTCCAAATTTTAAAAAAATCAAAAGAAATAAAGTACCGGTAACTAACTCCACTAAAGGATACTGCCAAGAAATTTTTTTATTACAGTATCGACATTTTCCTCCTAAAAAGATAAAACTTAAAACTGGAACTAAATCGGCCCAACTCAAAATATGTTTACAACTAGGACAAAAAGAACGGCCCTTTAAAAAACTCTTTTCTTCTTCTAAACGATAAATAACACAATTCAAAAATGAACCTATAACCAACCCGAAAAGAAAAACGAAACAATAAATCAAATTTGAATAATCCATTCATATATTTTATCATTTTTAACAGAAATAAAAAACTGGCTCTCGCCATTTTAGCGAAAGCCAGTGGAATAACTAATCAAATTCAGTTATTAAAAACAAGCTGTTGAAACTGTGGGCGTAGCAGTAGAAGGTAACAATTTTGTACCTTTTTCAGAAGCAGCAAAAATACTCCCAGACTCCAAGGCTGCATAAACACAGAAATATTGAGCATTACCAGTATTAGTCAGCCAAACATAATGCTTAGTTGTTTGTGGGTCATCAAAGGCATTTAAATAAGTACTTATTGTTGGAACACCATTTGAAGTACCAGTGGCAAAATAAGCTTCAGTATCGTTATAGTACATCTCCTGAGCCACTACTACCTGCTGAATATCTGATTGTCTTTTAGCATCTCTGGCTTTACTCCTTGCCCCACCTAAAGATACTAAAACAATACCTGACAAAATACCAATAATAGCTATTACAACTAATAATTCAATTAAAGTGAAACCTTTTTTATTTGAAGAATTTTTCATATATATTGATTAAAGATTAATTACTATTCAACTCGACCTTTTGAATTTTATTTTTATTATTACTTAAATTAAAGTGTCACATTTGGCCCGCAACAATCAGCGTTAGTTGGAACAGTAGCACTTTCTATCTGAGCACTACCTTTATTTGAAACACAAAAGTAAGTAGCGTTAGTAAAAGACTCTAGTCTAGCATAAATACAATAATATTGACCAGATTGGCCAGTGTTATTCGCTAATACCGTATAATAATAATCTCCGCTATTTAAAGGGTCTTCCACATCCGCAACTAATGCCGGATTTTTATCGATATCAACACTTATAGCAGTAGTAGCATTACTTGTCCAAATAGGATAAATATCTTGTTGAGTTGCACAAGCCGAATCACCATAACATATTTCCATAGCAGTCATAATTGATTGTAAGTCCGCCTGCCTTCTGGCATCTCTCGCTCTCTTTCTTGTACCCCCCATAGAAACTAATACTATAGAGGAAAGTAACCCGATGATAGCTATTACTACTAATAACTCAATTAAAGTGAAACCTTTCTTTTTATTAAACATTTTTAACATAATTATTATTTTAAACTATTTTACTACGACCTTTCTAAATTATAACATAATTTATTAATCAAGGCACAACTTCAAGGGGTATGACTGTGGAAAACCTTTTACAAAGCAATTATCTTATATAAAGGCATCAAAACAGCAAACATTAAACCGGCCACCACTAAACCCAAGAAAAGAATTAAAAGAGGCTCTAAAACACTCAAAAAAGTATCTATTTCTCTGTCTATCTCTTTTTTATAAAAATTAACTATATGCAATAAACTCGCATCCAAAGTACCTGTTTTCTCCCCGACCAAAACCATTTGAGAAAATACCGGAGGAAAAACATCAGGATAATTAATTAAAATAGAAGATATCTGTTCTCCTCTTCTTACTTTATCTCTGGTCTCAAATATAATTTCTCTATAAATAGAGTTACCGACTATTTCTCCCGTAATTTCCAATGATTGAGCTATGGGAAGACCTCCTGAAATCAAAGTAGAAAGATTTTCAGCAAAACGGGATATATATATCATTTTCAAAAATTCTCCCACACCAACAATTTTAAGAATTATTCTGTCAAAAAATTTTCTTCCATCAGCTGTCTGCCGATATTGAAAAGCTGCAAAAAACAAGAAAAAAAGTACTAAAACCAAAACCCACCAGAACTGACGGGATATTTTAGCAAAATTAATAACCCACGTTGTAATCCCGGGAAGCTGTTGACCGCTTCCTTCCAAAACAACACTCAACTGAGGTATAACGAAAAAAATCATTAAGGTTATAACCAAAACCACGACAAAAAGAATTAAAAGAGGATAAATCAAAGCTCCCTGTATCTTTCCCGTTAAGTGATATTCTCTTTCCAAATGTTCCGCCAAATACTCCAAAGATTCAGAAAGTTTCCCTGAACTTTCTCCGGCCCTAACCATAGCAACATAAAAAGGAGAAAAAAAATCAGGATATTTAGCCAAAGCAATGGAAAAAGACGTTCCTCCTTCAACTGATTCTGAAATTTCTAATATCTTTTCTTTAAAATTAAGATTTTTAGTTTGAACAGCTAAAACCTGCAAAGATTCTATTAAAGAAACTTTGGATTTAAACATTAAAGAAAGTTGTCTGGAAAATAAAACAATATCCCTACGAGAAACTTTTTCAAAGAAACTTAATTTTTTAGCATAAATAGGAACTTCCCCAACCGGCTCTAAGATAGTTATATATAGTTCGTATTTATATAAAAGGTTAACAGCCGCCTCTCTAGAAGATGCTTCAATAACTCCGGACTGCACTTCTCCTGTTTTAGTTCTCGCCTGATAATTAAATTTCATGTGAAATTAATAGAGTTCCCCTTTACAATAAAAAATTATAATTAAATATTATCTAATTATCATTTTTAATTCAGAAGGATTGGCTGAATAATTAAGAGCGTTTTCTAAAGAAATTTCTTTCGCTTTAACCAAATTAGCCAAAGCTCTATTCAGAGAAATCATTCCCATTTCAGCTGAAGTTTCAATAACCAAAGGAAGTTCATGAATTTTATTCTCCCTAATAAGATTAGCTATAGCCGGAGTATTAATCATAACTTCACAAGCGGGAATTAAACCTCCTTTAATCCTAGGAACTAAACGTTGAGAAATTACCCCCAAAAGAGACCCTGACAATTGGGCTCTAACCTGGTTTTGCTGTTCAGGAGAAAAAGAATCAACAATTCTATGTATGGTCTGACTGGCCGAATTAGTATGCAGGGTGGCAAAAACTAAGTGCCCGGTTTCAGCCGCCGTAATAGCAGTAGTTATAGTCTCAGGATCCCTCATTTCTCCAACCATAATAACGTCCGGATCTTGTCTTAAAGTAGCTCTCAAAGCTCTCGGAAAAGAAGTTGTATCTTGATAAAGCTCTCTTTGATCAATTAAGCACCTGTCTTCAATAAAAACATATTCTATAGGGTCTTCAATGGTAATAACATGGTCTGTTCTAGTATGATTTATCTCCTCAAGAAGAGCGGCCAAAGTAGTTGATTTACCCTGAGAAGAAGGCCCTGTTATTAAAACAAATCCCTGGCTGGCTTGAGAAAACCGATGCAAAATAGGAGGCAAATCCAATTCATCAATTGTTTTAATTTTTGTCGGAACAAGCCTTAAAGCACAAGCAATGTTTCCCTTCTGAACAAAAAGATTTACTCTAAAACGGGCTTTGTCTTCAAAATTATAGGAAAAATCAATATCTTTTTCTGCTTCAAATTTTTCTCTCTGTTCTTTTGACATTAAAACCTGAATTAATCCCAAAAGATCCTCCTGAGAGAGTATTCTTTGTTTTACCAAAGGAATAAGTCTGCCATTAATTCTTAAAACCGGAGGATGCCCGACAGATAAATGTAAATCAGACGCCTGCTCCTGAACAGTTAGCTCAAGAAATTCTTTTAATGATGCTTCGTTGTTGTTCGGCATATTTTTTATTTTGATTTTGATTAAGATTTATTTTTTGATTTAATTTCACTAAAAACTTTTTTAATCTCTTCAACTACCTGAGAGGGGGTATAGTGGGCTTTAATCAAATATTTTATAGCTCCCAGATTCAATCCTTTTTCCACTTCTTCCTTTTGTCCAAGATTAGAGAGAATGACTACCGGCAAAGACTGATGTTTTGAATCTTCTTTTATTCTCTTTAAAATACCCCAACCGTCTATATGGGGAAGAACAATATCTAAAATAACCATATCAAAACTCTTTTCAGATAACTTCTCAAAACATTTATCTCCATCCTGAGCAACATCAATTATAAATTTCGACTCTTTGAATTTTGTACTATATATATCTATTAAAAAAGGATCATCCTCAACAAGTAAAATATTTTTCATAATATATATTTAAGAATTATTTTTCTTCCGCAACTCTTAAAACTTCTTCAACAGTAGTAACGCCAGCCAAAACTTTTAAGATACCGTCTTGCTTCATTGTCATCATACCTTGTCTTTTCGCTTCTTTGCTAATTTCTATATCAGAAGGTTCTTTCAGAGAAATATTAGATAATTCGTCGGTCATTGATAAGACTTCAAAAAGAGCAACTCTCTCATAATACCCCTCTCTGCCACATTTAACACATCCTTGAGGTTCATATACTTCCAGAGGTTTTGAAATATCTATTTTTTCTTTTACATTTGCCGGGAAATTTTCAATTTCACTCAAGATAAGATCGTTTATTTCTTTTGGTGGTTTTATTTTTTTCTTACAATCAGGGCACAATTTCCTGACTAATCTCTGAGAGATGGCAATTGATAAAGTAGGTGCTATAAGATAAGACTTTACTCCTAAATCAATAAGTCTAGGTATGACTCCTGCAGCGTTTGAAGTATGTAAGGTTGATAAAACAATATGACCGGTTAAGGCGGCGTGAGTGGCTAAAGCCGCTGTCTCTTCATCTCTTATTTCTCCAACCATAATAACATTAGGATCTTGTCTGACAACATGCCTCAAACCTGAAGCAAAATCATAACCTATTTCCGGTCTTATTTGCGACTGGTTGACCCCATCCATAAAATACTCTACAGGATCTTCTAAAGTTACAATATTCACCCCTTCCTTATTTAAAAGCTGTATAATCGCGTAAAGAGTAGTGGTTTTTCCAGACCCCGTAGGTCCTGTAGACAAAATTAAACCATATGGCTTTTCTATCGCTTTTTTAACTAAATCAAAATTTCTGTCCACTAAACCTAATTCAGTAAGACTTTTTAATCCGGTACTAGGATCTAAAACCCTGATAGCCACTTTCTCTCCCATTGTAGTCGGAAAAGTGGAAACACGGAAATCAATATCTTTATCATTTATTCTTGTAGAAAATCTGCCGTCCTGCGGAATTCTTATCTCGTCTAATTTAAGATTGGCAAGTATTTTTATTCTGGCCACCATGGCAGGAGCAAGCTTTAAAGGTAAAAAAATAGACGAATGTAATTTTCCCATTAATCTAAATCTTACTCTTAATTTATCGTTAATTGGCTCAATATGAATATCTGAAGCTTCTCCCTCAAAAGCATGTCTCAAAACAACTGCAACTATTTTAGTTACAGGAGCTTCTTCTGCTAACCTTTCAAATTCTGCCGCTGACCAAAGACTGGCTGTTTTTTCCCCTTTAAATTCTACCTCAAGTTCATTTAAAGCTTTCCCGACCTCTCCCCTTAAACTTTTATATCTGCTTAAAAGATTATTAAAAGTTGTTTGTGTTATTAAAAAAACCTGATAGCTGAATTTCTCCCTCCTTGATAAAAATTTAAGAGCCTCTTGGGCTTTTAAATCTTCAGGATAAACCATTCCCACATCTAAAATATTTTCCCTTTTTTCCAGGGAAATCATCTTGTAATACTTGGCCGTATCTTCAGGGATAAGTTCCAAGGTTTCTAGAGAAACTTCCTCAACCGACTTTTCCACCAGATTTATTTTCAGAATCTCTGATTTTAATTTAAATAGAAAATCTTCCGAAACAATCCCTTTTTCTAAAATTAATTCCTCTTCGGTTTTTCCGTCTTCTTTTAATTCCGCCTCCAGAGAATCTGCTTTTTTTTGATCCAATTTTCCCGATTGAACTAATTGTTTTGTTAAATTCATTTTTTTATTAATAAGAAAGAAACGGATTTTCTCTGCCAATTCTAATTGAGTCGTCCAAAGGCTTTATTTCTTCAAAATCCTGAAGATCGCTTAATAAAGGTGATTTTAAAACTTCAAAGTTTATTTCCACTTTTCTTGGCTTTGTTGTTTCTAAAACTTCTTTTATTCCCGACTTACTTTCTTGAGCAAAAAATCCTCTCCAAAGAACAATTCCCGTTATAATACATACTCCCAAGAAAACCAAAATCAAGTTTCTTTGAAATTTTCTTTTTTCTAAAATAGTAATAGCCATAATAATTAATATGAATACGCTTTTATCGTAATACTATATTCTCTGTCAGTTATCTTAAGATGAGAAAAAGAAATACTTTCTACCTCAATTAATCTGGATGATCTCTCTAAAATAAAAATTAAATTTTTAAAAGCTGAATATTCCCCAGAAACCGATAAACTAACTTTCTCTTCTTTAACGTTTTCCAAATCAGAACTACGAGAAGAAGATGAAGGACTTATGCTTTTTATAATAAGCCCTGCTTGAGAAACAGCTCTCTCCAAAAAATTAAGCAAAGAGGGTAAAGAAGAATCATCAGGGAGGGAAGCTCCTACCTTAGAAAGTTCTGTCTCATATTTTTTTAATTCTTCTGACGTAGAAACAATGCTCGAATAATATTCTTTTTCTATCTTTATCTTTTCTCTCTCTTTCTTTATATTTGTCGAAACAGCGCTTAAATCCTGATATCTCGGAAGAAAAACAGCCAAACCTAAAATAAGAGAAGCGAGGAAAAATATAGCTATGGCTATTGGATAATTTATTCTGTTCATTTAAATACTTTTGGATCTAAAATTATA
>Ga0247842_10002550_pt1 | contig 26691 bp, 47 predicted proteins | sample LaCruzMarch2015__3_FD_192411 | JGI IMG/M metagenome (GOLD analysis project Ga0247842, IMG submission 192411) | Freshwater microbial communities from meromictic Lake La Cruz, Castile-La Mancha, Spain - LaCruzMarch2015_19m | ecosystem: Environmental > Aquatic > Freshwater > Lake | place: Spain...
AAACAAAAAAAGATAAGATTGGATTAAACAATTTAAAATTGAAAATAAGTTAGTTTAATATATTGTTTGGTGTTTATTATTTGTCTATTGTGTTGTGGAGAGTGTGTGTTGTGAGTAGTTTCGCCAAGCTATTAATTTTCATAACCATACTCTCCAGCACTCTCCTAATGTTTGGTTGTCTTGAATCTAATAATACAATAACTCCTCCTTCTACGTTTTCTCAAACTTTTAGACAATTATTGCCTGACGAAAATATTATTTTATTTAGAGCAGGTGCTAATAGTGGAGATTGTTGGAAAGTTGATGGTAATAAATTTGTGTTGGGTAATTGTGTTCAGTTTTTAATTGATATGAATATTGAGGGAGGAGTTGGGCAAATTCCTTTTATTAATATAGACGGAAACGCTTTAGAGTTGGGTGGAATTGATTTTAATAAAGATACTAACACTTTGATGGTTCATGGTCAAATATTTTCTGACCCTACTGGAAGTTTTGATTTTGCTGGTGGTACTTTTTTGGTTCCTGTGCAAAATGGTTTTCATTCAACAACTTTGGATGATGGAAAGTTTAATGTAATTTCTGTAAATGAATTTGGTGGGCTTAATTTATTAGGTGGAACAATGGGTGGTTTAGGATTTATTAATGTTGTTGATGGAACGAATGATGATAGTTATAGAGGTCCTACTCAACTTTATGGTGTGTTTGGTTTTAATACGATTTTGAATAAAGGTTATGTTTCTGATTCGGTTGGTGGTGAGTTTCAGAGTAATGTTGGTAGTGAAAGTTATGTTGATAATTCTGTTGGGGTTGTGTCTTCTGTTACTAATCTTTCTGGTTCGGGTGTTGATAATGCGATTGGTGTAAATTCATCTGTTTTAACGTCTGGTGTTGGTTCTGCTATTAATACTGCTTATGGTTTTAAAGCAGACGTGGGTGTTTTAAATAGTGCGACTATTGGTACTGCTTATGGTTTGTATATTGCAGATGTTTCTACTGCTTCGTCAAATTATGCTATTTATACTTTGCTTGGAGATGTGTCTCTTGGTGATGATTTAGCTCTAAGAAATGATAATGATAAAATTTGGTTCGGTGCAGGAAAAGATGCAAGTATTACTTTTAATGGAACTAATCTTGTGATTAATCCAAAAGAAGTTGGTAGTGGTGTTGTTAGAACTATTGGAAGAAACGTTGTTGGACCAAACACCACAGGATTTAATGCTTTTGCTAATTCGTACTCTGCTTATGATATTGTTACAGGATTATTAGCGATTAATGGAAATTATGTTATGGTTAATCCTGAAAATATTTATAGTTATAAACTTGATTATTTTGATAATAATATTGTTAATACGTTAATTGGTGATGATAGTACTGTGGATTATTATAGAAATTGGTTAATTGATGCTAAGAATATTAAAATTAATACTAATGGTGGTGATGGGAATGTTGAGATTGGTACTAGGTTGATTATTGATGGTAATGTTTCTATAAAGTCTCCTAGCGGTAAGTTGTGGAATTGTGGGGTTAATAATTCTGGTGTTTTTAGTTGTAGTTAAAAGGTGGTTTGATTGAGTGAGTTGGATGCTTATTTAATTGTTAAAAGCATAAGGTTGTGTGTATATGAAGAAAAATAAAGTTACTCTTGGTAGTTATTTGTTTCAAAGTAAAAAAGAGGTTTTTGTTTCGTTGAGTGAGGCAAAGTTTTTGGTTATTCTTGATGTTTTAAGTGGAAAAAAATTAAACAAAGCTAGTACTAATCTTTATCAAGAATTGAGTGCTTTATTTTTGGATTCAGAAAAACTTTTAAAAAAGTGATATGGATGGGTTCTAGATATTGGATTACAGGAGTTCAACTGGGTTTGTTAGTGACTGGGAATAATATTGCTAGAGAAAAATTAGTTAATAAAATTGGTAATGAACAATATTTAGGTGATAAAAAAGATTTGAAAAGAATTTTAAAATTAAATGAGAGATTATAATGAGTGAGTTTAATTTGTATTTAATTGTTAGAGAGTTAAGATTGAAAATGTATTTAAATAAAGTGAAACAATAATGGATTTTTCTTGGATTTTTTTAGGTGTGTTACTTATAGGGGTTAGTTTTGTTCAAGGTTTAGGTTATGCTGTTGCTACTTGGTTTTTTAATAAAAGAATAGAAAAACACTTAAACCTAATAGAATCTAAATTAAATTATAAAAAAAATATTGGCAATAGTCAATAATTAACTCTTTATAAGCTTTTAAAAACACTAGTCTAATTAGTTAAACCCTTTTCTCAATGGGGAGAGGGAGGTGTTGTGAAATGGATTATAAGAAAGATGGAATGGTAGACGTTGCTTCAGTATATCAGTTAGTTGTAGCTGGTGTGTTGTTAGGTGCATTAATGCTTGTTTTAATCTTTGTACCTGTTTTAGGTGGTGCAGTTTATGAACAAACAGAAGCTCAAATAACAGCAATCTCTGATGAGAACGTTGAAGCTAGTGTTAAAGCTACTGCATTAAGTGGATTTTCAACTCTAGAAACATTTTCGGACTATACGGGCTTATTCGTTTTAGGAATTATCATAGTTGCTCTATTATCTTTGATAATTGGAGGATTAATTGGTAGAACTGGAATGGGTTCTGCTACTGGTGGAGTTCTGTAAATAGTTTAAGGTTTTAGACTTGGGGCAACTGGATTAGTCCAGTTGTCTTTTACAAGTTTAACTAATTTTTTTAATTTTGTTTTTAAACAATACATTTATATTGTCTTTGGTATAATTATTTTGTATGAGAAAAGTTTGTTCTATTTGTGGAAATAAATATTGGGCTAAAGGATATTGTGCTAAACATTATCGTGCTTCTTCTGAATTTAAAGCTGTAAAATTAAAGTATCGTTCTTCTGAAAAAGGTAAGTTAAAAGAGAAAGAGTATTATGCAAAAACTAAATTACATCAATTTGAATTAAAAAAAAAATATCGTTTGCTTCCTAAGGTTCAAGAAAAAGAAAGGTTACGTGCTAAAAATTATTATTGGTTGCATCAGAAAGAAAGATTGGATTATGCAAAACGATATGCTATTATTCCGAAGCATAAAGAAAATAAACGTTTTTATCGTAAATTATCTTATGTTCGTATTAAAGAAAATAAATATTGTAAAAAATATAAAAAAGAGATTTATTTTAAAAATGATTTAAATAAATTAACTCATTATTTTCGTGTTGGTTTGCGTAAGGCTTTGTTAAGTGTTAATGATAAGAAGGAGAGTAAGACGTTTGAGTTGTTGGGTTATGGTGTTGATGATTTGAAGTTGCATTTGGAGAAGCAGTTTCGTGATGGTATGTGTTGGGATAATTATGGAAGTTTTTGGCATATTGATCATAAGATTCCGATTAGTTTTGCTAAGAGTAAGCGTGAGGTTTTGGAGTTGTATGCGTTGGATAATTTGCAGCCTTTGGAGGCGAGTGTGAATTGTAGTAAGGCGAATCATTTTGTTAGTGATTTATTTGGAATTAAAGTCAATTAAAGTAGATTTAAAAATAGTAAGGTGGTGTGTTATTGTATGATTGGTGATAATTTGAATACTTTGCCTAGTTTTTTGCAGCCTAATCGTCCTAAGCAGTTGACTTTTGAAGAGTTGAGGAATGAGAGGAAGCGTTTAGAAGAAATTCAACGTATTGCTAAACTTAAAATGGTTCAAGCTGAAACTTATAAAAAGCAAGAACAAGCTTATGCTTTAGAGAGACAGCAAAAGATTCAAGCTTTAAAGCAAGTTGGTGGTGGAGTTGTTAATGTTTTTAAAAGTAGTTTGGAAAAAGTTAGTGAGTTTGATAAGTCTAGGATGAATGCTAAGCCTTTGATTGAAAAGCCACAATTTCCAAGAAAAGGAATTTATCGTTAATCTAAGTTTATTCCTGCTTGTTTTAACTTTCCTATTGCTCTTGGTTTGTTTACAAGTTGTAATCTTACCGGCATAATTATTTCATTATTTTCTTCTAAAGCTTTTTTCAAAATGTTTTTTACGTGTAAAATGTTTTTGTCGCACATTGAAACTATTTTTCTAAATTGTAATGCTGGTATTCCATTGCTGTAAACTACTTCTATGTTTAAATCTATTACGTCATCTAGGTTTATTGTTATTTTATTGTTCTTCACCATTATTGCCACCTTCGTAACCGCTAATGTTGTTTGATTGTGTTAGTGCTGAGTAGTATTGGTTTGATTTTAATAGTAGTTGGTTTCCTGTTCCTGTTATAAATAGTTTGTTTAAATCGGTAATGTAGTCGTCTAGTGTTTCATATTTTGGTATTAAACTTGTAATTATGTGAGTATAGTTTTCTTCCATTTTCTTTTTGTCTTTGCTTGTTAGTTCTGGAAATGCTGATTGAAGTGCTTTCAGTTTGGTATTGATTCTTACGCATGAGTATCTTATTTCTTTTGTAATGTCTTTTAGTTCGTTGGCATCGTCTTCGTTTAGTTCTGTTATTATTCCTTGCCTTGATTCTATTAGTTTATACTTATCTTTAATTGGTATTAAAATATTTAAGTAGAGTGCTTGGCAATGATTTAATGTTTCTAAATCTTGAAAAAATAGTGTGATATAAGCTTCTGCGTTACTCATCAAGTAATACATTAACCTAACTATTTAAATACTTAATGGTTTGTATAATATGTTATATGACTATTGTAGAGTTAGAAAAGCAAACTCATGCTAAGTTAATTAAAGTTAAAAAAGAAATGAAAAAATCTAATAAACCTATTTATAAAATTAATAATAATGTAGTAATTAAACATGCTTTGAATAAAGTTGAGGAGTTGAAGGAATATGAAATCACAAATGTTGACTAAGGCTCAAATTGCAGGGATAATTTCAAACGAATTAAAAGAAAATACTATTTGGTTACAAAGTTTTTTATTGTCTTCAATCGTTTTTGGGTTAATTAACATTTTTTATTCTCCTATTACTCAAATTTTAAATTTGATTATTGTTTTGCTTCAGTTTGTAATTGTGTATGCGATTTATAATTCTAATAAAGTTAAAATTAGTAAATTTAAAGAAACTTATGAAGGAGAATTTTAGTTATGGATGAAACTCAATTACAAATGCCTGCTAGTCAAACAACTCAACCTAATTTTAGTATTAATCCTAATATTTCAGCTCAATCTTTATATAAAATGGATTCAGAAAAATCAAGAACAGATAAACTACTTGCTAAGGATGATATTGCTAAAATTGAAGAATTAATTAAAAAAGATAGATTAGAATTAAAAGATTTGCGTAATCTTGTTTACTTGTTGGCTGGTGCTGAAATTAAGTTAGTAAACTTTGGAAAAGGCGACAGAATTTTAATTGGAAAATTTTTAACATGGATAAGAGACTTAATTGCTATTTATGAAGTAAGAATTAAGAACAATGATTTGTTGTTGGCTAATGAAAAGACTACTGCTGAAACTCTTTTAGCTTCTAAAACAATTAGTCAAATGCTTGATGAATACATAAAATATTTAGCAGCACTTTATTTATACGGTACAAGATCAAGTTTGTCTTTGGGTGCTACTGCTTTTAGTTCTTTAAATACTGAAAAGTACGAGTATGAATACAATACTAAAGCTACTAATGTTAATCAGGAACTTGCACAAAAGAAAAAGTTTTTGGGGTTGATTTAGATGAATGGTAAAGTTAAACAATATATGGCGTTAATGGTTTCTAGTGGAGTTCCGATTGGAATGTTTACTGCTGGTTTGCTTGGTACTATGAGTTTGCCTCTTGGGATTGGTTGTGGGTTATTGGGTGTTGTTCCTGCTTTTCTTGTTGGTAAAGGTTTAATGAAGTCTCCTATGGATGCTTTGATTGACGGAAAACCTCTTGTTTTTGATTTGAACTCTAGCGGTATGATTCAAGCGTATGAGGTTCAGTTAGATTTGCCTTTAATGAGAGTTAAGTTACCTAAAACTACTTTGGAAACAAAGTTTGATAGAAAACTTGCTATTCCTTTTAATATGTTAATAAAAAAGAAGCTTATTAGTTATGATAAGAAAGGGCAGATTGTTTTTAAGAATGAAAAGTTTGATGAGTTAATGTCTAAGCAGTATATTTTGAATAAGAATGCTACGTTGTTTGTAATTAATTCACAAACAGGAAGTTTTATTAGTAAAGACCAGTTGGCTAAAATGGAGAATACTCTTGCAACTGAAAACTTGACTCTTTATGAGTTAGAGTTGACTAAAAATATGTCTAGAGATGTTCGTCAATTAGGTAAAACTTTTATGGCTAACTTAGGTGGAACTGACTTGTTAGACATTTTTAAAAATCCTTTTGTTCAAGCGATTCTTATTGGTGGAGTAATTTTATTAATAGCTATTTTAGTTGGTCCAATGGTGTTAGATGCTTTAAATATAGGTGCTGGTGCTGTTGGTGGTACTAATGTTGCTGTGCCTGGTGGTTTAGTAACAAGATAAAAGTTAAGGGTGGTTTTGAATGGGTTTGATTGATAGTATTTTAAATAGGCATAGTTTGAAGGTTAAGTCTAAAAGTGTGCCTTTTCATTTTGAGATTCATGGTGACAAGTATTCTTTAGAGGTTAAGTCAGTTTTGGATAAGTCTAGTGTTTGGGATTTGTTTTTTAAGGGTGTTAAGAAGATTAGGCGAAAAGCTAGTGTTATTGAGTCTGGTGAGTTGCCTGATTCTTTTAGTGCTGATAAAAAGCAATTAAAAGCGTTAGAAAGTTTAGTAGTTAATAAGCGTTTTTTGGAAGATGTGGTTAAACAAGTTCAAAAAGACGTGCCTAGCTTTAAGATTATTAATTCTAGACTTGATTCTTTGCATTGGGTGGCTGATGGGCTAACTAATTATAATCAAACTATTGTTATTAGTGGCGTTTGTTATTATGAGGAATAAACAATGTTTAACGAATACATTCTTTCTTTCACTTTACTAACCATCTACACAATAGTTTTACACTTTTGGAGTGATTTAAAAGAACGCAAAGTAGACTCAAGAAGAAACCACATGATGATAGGAGCAGTCTTGGTCATTGGAATTATTTCTAACCAAGCAGACGTACTCATTCTTGCTGGATTAGTAACCATTTTGTTTACCATAATTTTGTCAAAACTTGAAAAAAAACAAGGACAAATAGTTTTTGGCGATGGAGATAAAGAAATTCTAACATGGAGTGTGCCAGGAATAGCTCTTTGCTTTGGATACTTTTACGCAGGAGCATTTATATTTTTACTAATGATAAGTTTTTTTGGTTTAGCTTACTTAAGACAAACAAAATTAATCCAAGCTAACAAATTGCCTGGATTAGTTTTTATTAGCTTTGCTTATTTAGTAATACTTATACTTGGTTGGTTGTTATGAATTGGACTAAAAGAGACTTTGTGTTTATGCTTATTATTATTTGTTTAGCTGTTGGTTGGTTTATGGCAGTAACAAGCCAAACCAACTCAGTAAACCATGTAAAGAAATTATACAACCACTTAGTAGTCCAATGTAATGAAGTAATAGACGCTCAAGGAAAAACAGACTTTTGTATTACTTTACCTAATGAAGTAGAAACTTGTGAACAAAATGATCTAAACCTTTTCTTACCTTTTAATCCTTAGGATAATACTTTTTCCTTTTCTTTGTTTCAACAGTATCATACTTCACATAAGCTAAGGTAGAGTATTCAGTTTTACCAAGTTTAGCCATTCTTATATCATCGTTACTTGCTCCTAGCTTTTTCATTTTAGTAAACCTGTTGTGCCTAAAGTAGTAGGGTGAAACTCCAAAGTATTTAGTAAAAAAGTATGTTAAGTTGTGTGCAGGGTTAGGATAATTGCCTATTATTTGTTCTGATATTGTTTCAATTTTACCTTCTTGGTTTATTACTTTATGAAACTTTTTGTATTTGGGTTTGTTTCTTGCGGTGCTTCTAAAGTAGTAAAAGATATACATTCCCGGCATTATTTTTTTAGAGTAATCATAAAACTCTCTAACAAGGTTTGATGTAGGTAGTATGATAGAACCTTCTAAACCATTTTTAGCAGCTTTTAAAAATATTGTAACGTCTTGCCCTACTTTCTTAATTGCTTCTGGCTTTAAGTTTATTATTTCTATTGGTCTTAATCCTGTGTAAAATATTGCTATGCTTAAAGCTTTAGCTTGAGCAGTCTTGTCAGGGTTAGCAAACGCAATCTTATCAAGCTTTTCTTGAAATTCTTCCAAAGTATATTCATCAAAGTCTTGCGAAGCATCTTTAAACGTCAAATACCTTTTATTAGTAAGCTTAGGCATAATTATTCACTTAACATCCATATTACAAACGTAATCCAAAAGAATAATTCTAAATCAAAATGTACATTTTCTAATGCTATACAAATTAATAAATATCCAACAATCCAAAACCCAAGCCAAAAACCCATTATTTTTTCAGCTCCTTTAGTTTAATTATTAATAGTTTTATTCCTATTATTGGTGCTGTTATGGGTATGCTAAACCAGTAATACTTATCCTTAGAAGAGATTGAAATTTGTAAATCAGTCCAGAACCCTAGACAAAACAATATCAAGTATGTTCCAAACACCAACTCAAAAATCATTCAACCACCTGTTTACCTAGTCTATTATTATCAATTAAATAAAACCTTTTTTGATCATATTCTATTTCTCTAAAATCTTCTAAATTAGAATAAATACAAATTTGACCAATAAGATTAGATATTGGGTAGTTTGTTGGATTTAACTTTTCACAAATTTTATTTTGTTCAATATCAAAATTATTGCATATAACTGCCCAACCAAAAATAAATGCACCTAATACAAGTAATACTTCAACCAAAAATAAATCATCTTGTTCCTTGTCCATTTACATCACCTTTAATTAAACTCCTTTAAGCATTCATCTAATCTACTTGAAGAACAACCAAACATTAAAACAAACGCAATTAATAAAAACAAAACAACATACTTCATTCTATCATCTCTTTTAAAGTAAAAGCTAGTTTATAAATGTGAAGTATTAACTCTAAAGCTACACTTGCTATTGCATACAGTACAGCTATTCTTTCATAAGGATTACTAAAAACTTCCCAAGTACCTACTCCCCAAACAACAACTAAAGATTCTAAAAGTATAAACACTAATAGTTCTTTCCAACTTGTTTTGTTTGTACTGTAACTAAGTTCTACCATCATAACACTTCCCATTCATTTTATTTAATTCTTTTATTCTAGTTTCACATAGCTTTATCTTAGCTAAACAAAAACTTAATTGAGTTGTATGATATTTTTTATCAAGTTTAGCTACAAACAAAGATTTTTTTAAATCACTAATGTCATTATCCATTTTTATTCCTCCTTAAAATACCCTCTTGCTTAAATACATATTTAAGCGAAATGTTTATAAAGAGATAGGTTTTTAACAACATGTCATTCTTTGATTACGTTAGAGCATAAAAAATACGAACTTCGTAGAAATATTGAAAATATAATACGAATTTCGTAATAAACAATACGAACCACGTAATAAGTAATACGAATTTCGTATAAAGGAGCAAACAAGTATGAGCATAATGCACAACCCTCACGACTTTATGGTAGAATGGCAAGGAGACGTACAAGCAACAACAGCCAAAATATTCTACAATCTATTTGTAAAGAAAATCAAAGCAGACATGCCTTGCGTAATATGTATAACAGGAAAATCAGGACGAGGAAAATCCAGCGTAGCACTACACTTAGCAGACTTACTATTCAAACAAGAAGGACTAGACTTTGCAGAGTATGTTGATAGAGCAGTAGTAGGAAGTATTAAAGACTTTGGAACTAAAACAAAAGCAATACTAAGTGCAAAGGAATTGAAAGATTGTTTTGTGTTAATTATTGATGAAGCAAGAGTAACAGTAAGTTCTAACGAATGGTCATCATTAGTTAATCGTGCTGTTGTAATGGTAAACGCATTAAGCAGAGCAGTAAAACCACTAATGATAATAATAGTATCACAATCATTAAAAGATGTAGACAGAGCAACAAGAGACACAATAGATTATTATATAAAAGTTACAAGAAATTATGGACAACCAGCAAAAATAAAAATCTACGAGTTCTACGTTGATGATAAAGACATTGATAAACCACACACAAAGAAAAAACTTGTGCGAGGATTAATTACAACCAACGGACAAAAAGATACAATAGAATTAACTCGTATAGAATTTCCAAGAGTAAGAGATGAAGTTTGGGAACCTTACAAAAAAAGTATGATTGAATCTAAAAATGAATTACTTGAAGCAGAGTTTGATAAGTTAGCAAAAGCTTTAACAGAAAAAGAAGCTGGAGGAAATAATCAAAGAATAAATAATCTTGTAGATTTTTTGTGGAGTAATAAATATATTTTAAATAACTTTGCAAAGTTTTCAAGAAAGCAATGGTATTTGAAAAACGAGTTTATTAAAAGTTTTCAAGTTAGTGATGTGGAAAAAAAGCAAATTGAAAAAGAATTACGAGCTAAAGTTAGTAATGAAATTGATGAAGTTGATTATAGTAATGTGAATAAAGGAGATGGTGATGATGGCGTGGATAAATCAACAACAGAGTAAAGGAATAAATGATTACATAATGTTGGATAGAGGTAATCCTTTAAAATACTTGTATGATAGTTTAGATTCTTATTTTCAAGTTGCTAAAAATATTGCATTTGAAAATGTAAACATTAATGATATTATGTTAATGAGAATTTGGGCGGCGAATGATGTTGTAAATGCTGGTCTTGGAATTGGTTTAATTACAAGAGAAGAATTTAATACAGAATTAAAAACTTTAGTTGATGAAAGTGTTACAAATACTTTAAGTGGTATTGCTAAACTTGACACACTTAATAATGATATTAAAGTTTCTGCATTTAAAATTCAAGTTGTGTTAAAACACTTGGGCGAAAAAACTAGCAAGAAAACTGAGTTGAAAGCTTAAAGTCAATATGTTAGTGTTTAAATATAGTTTGGGGTTAAGGTTTTGTTGATGACTAATATTAGTATTTTAAACAATTTTTTCAACGAAAGAATTAATTCAGTTGATGGTAAAACAAGACCTTTGCTTCAAAGACTTAAAGCTGTTTGTGAGAGGAGAGCTAGTGGACAAATTAGTGAAGAAAAAGCTTTGATGGATTTGAATAATATTTTAGGTAAAAAGTCTCAACCAATTATTCCTTCTTTTGCTTTTGGTAATGGTAACAAGCAACCTGTTCTAGCTAATTTATTAAATGAGAGAAAAGATTTTAGGCAAGTTAATGTTTTGGCTGGTGTTAAAACTAATTATAAACCAGCACCAATGTTTGATGTTAAAGATTTTAATTTGCAGAATAAAAGAGAACAGTTTCCTGTTCTTGGGTTGAAACCTTTGCATGAGGGAAAAAATAATAAGTTTATTGTTTCTCCTATGAGTCGGACTTGGTTTGATGTTAAAGATTTTAAAAGACAAGAGCCTGTGATTAATAATTTTAGAGGAGTTAAACAAAATAATTCTAATGGAATTTTAGGTAATTTAAATTTTTCAAAGCAAAATAAAAGTGTTGCTGATTCATTTAAAAATGATATTTTTACTCATCGTATGAATGAATCTAATAAGGCAATGAAAGCAATGCTGGGACAAGCTAAACAAGGAATGGGTTTACAACCTGCCATGGGTGGAATGATTAGTAATATGAATCCAAGACAAGGCAAAAGAGTGTACCCCAAAAGACAACAAAGCGTATTTGAAATGATGGGGGGAAAACAATGAATAAAATAGTTTATTTTTTAATTGCATTAATTTTAATTCTTAGCGTTGGTTTTTCAATGACTCAAACAGAAAAAGTTTTAGCGATAAATACTTTTACTGGTAATCAGTTGAGAGTTCCTTTAATTCTTGGAACTTATAATACTGGAATTGTTATTACTAAAGATAAACCAACTGATTTAATTTGGTATGCTTGTTTTCCAATAAAAAATAATCTTAAATTTAATTATAGTTGTAATGTTTGTGAGGCGTGTAATTAATGGCTAATGCTAAAGATTTTTTTGTTCCTAAACAAAGTAAAACTACTCAACAAAAAGTAGCTGAATCTTTAGGTATTCCAACAAGTCAAGTTAATCCTAATGTTAATTCTACAAATCAAACACCTAGTGGAATAAGTTCTACAATAAGAAGTAGTGGTGGAGGTTCAAGAAGTTCTGGTGGTTCTAATGGTGGTGTTTCTCAACCTAGTGCTAGTCAAATTCAAGCTGAAAGAAATAAACAATTAGCTGATGAAAAAGCTAAACGAGAAGCGTTTAGCAAAACTGGTGGCTTGGTTATTCCAAGCAGTTTTTCTACTCAAAAAAGAAAATATAACCAAAATTTAAATATTACAACAGACCAATACGGAAACATTATTGGAAAAGGAAATTACTTTAGTGTTTCTCCAATGGACATTCAGACTGATTCTCAAGCAATAAAAACAGCAACAAACGCAGCAGACCAAATAACAAAAGAATCTGCAAACAAAATAACAAAAAATTATACAACCCAAGTTAATAGATTATTTGGACAAAAAGATATTGACGTATTAGAAACTAAAAATGCTACTTACTATGGAATTGGAGAAAATATTTATCTCGATGAAACTGCTTTCAAACAATATTCAAAAGACGGAACATACCCCACTAACAGTAAAACTTTTACTAAGCAAGATATTCAAACAGGAAAAACTAATACTGCTGCTCAAACTAAACGAATCGCAGATATCCAAGCAGAAGAATCTCAATTCCAGTTTTTAGGTAGTTATTTTGCTGGTGGTGGAAAAGAAGTTGCTAACATTGCTGGAGGAGTTGCTACTAAAGTAATTGGAGCAGTTGCTAAACCAATAGTTCAATCAACAGCACAAGTAATAGGAAACACAGCAGACGACATTTACAAAATGCTTTCTCCAGCAACACAAAAAGTAGTAAGCGAAGTAGCTAAATCTAGTGCTGCTAAAGCTACTCAAAAAACTGCAACTGAAGCCACAAAGTTTGCAGCAGGACAAGTAGCAAGTGCAGGAGGATACATTGCCTCAGCACAATCACCAGAATACGGAAGACAAACATATGCTTTTCTTAATCCTGACAAAGCCACAAAGTATAAATCTGTATTTGATTCTCCTGAAAGCAAAGCTGCTGAAGCACAATACATTACTAACAGAACAGTAGCAATACTTGGAGGAAAAACAAAAAATGAAAAAGGAGAAATTAGTGACGTCAAATCTAGTTTAGATCCTGTATCTACTTATTTTTATCAAAGCTTTCCTGGAGCAAAAGTAACAATTAAAGATTATCAAAGCAAAGAAGAATTAATTAAACAGTATGAAAATGTTCCTGAATTTAAAGCTTTAAGCGATACTGAAAAATCTGAAGCTGCTGATTATAAAATTGGAGAAATTAATGCGGCAATGACTGCATATATTGGTGGTCAACTTGGTGCTGAAATGATTAGTAACTTTGCTGCTGGTAAAGCTAAAGAACAAACTAGAAAACTTTTGCCTAAAGGAGCTGGAGACTTGTCTAAAAATATTGTTTCGGCTGTAACCACAAGTGCTTATGGTGCGTTTGGGGAATCACCTGCTCAAACTTTTGGTGAAGCTAATCTTAATAGACGAGAAGTTACTAATGAACAATTATTAATGTCTGTTGCTGTTGGTGGTGCTTCAAGTGCTTTTTTTGATTTTGTTCCTAACCAATTAAGAAGTTCTGCTAATACTTTGTTAAAAGAATCTACTGAAACGGTTGTTAAAAGTGCTGGTAAAAAAGGGTCTAAGGAAGCTGTTAAAAAAACTACTGAGTTAGCACTTAAAGCTAGTGATGCTGGCAAGAATAAATTAATTGCTACTGCTGTTGAGTGGGGTGGTAATATTCTTGACTTGGCTGAAAAGCCTGGTGATGTTGGTTCTGATTTACTTGGTTTTGCTAGCGGAAAAGTTAAAACACTTGTTTTTAGTGGCGGTGTTGGAATTGCTACTACTCAATCAACTGGTTCTAAACAAAAAGTTAAATTGAAAGGTGGTAGTTATAATACTAGCACTGGAGTTTATACTGATGCTCAAGGAAATAAAATGAGTTTGGCTTTTGGTAATGTTCCTAGTGATGCTAAGATTTTTAGTAGTGGTGGTGTTATTTCTATTGGTGGTAATGTTAATGTTGCTGATACTACTGGTACTCCTCCTTTGCCTGGAGACCCTGTTCCTCCTGTGCCTTCAAAGCCTGATGATGAAGTTCCTCCTGAAGAACAGGATAAATCTCAAAGCAATGTTCCTAGCAATGCTTTATCAAACGTTCCTAGTACTACTGCTGTGATTGTTCCTAATCGTTTTTGGTTGCCTGGATTTATGCCTATTGGTTTTGGAAGCAAAACAGATGCTCGTGAACGTACTAAGATTTATGATGAGTTGTCTGCGGCTGGTAGAAGGTTTCAGCAATTAAGTGGGTTGCCTTTTGTTCAACAAGCAAAGGTTAAAAGGAATAAGACTGTTATGATTAATGGTAAAGAGTTTAAAATTGGTAAGAGAGTGAAAAAATAATGGTTTGTAAAAAAAAAGTAAAGCGAAAAAGTTTTGGTTTGCATGCTGACGAACGAGGTTCTATTAGTTACTGGTTCGTGTTTGTTATTCTTGTAATCATGTTGACTTTTTTGTTTGGTTTAACAATACCATTCTTACAAACTTTCACAGTAGATATTCAAGGAGTTACCAGCGATTTGTTAGTTAAAGCAACTGTATCAGCTCAAGACATTCAAGACACTAACGCAAGACAAGCAGTTCTTGATTCTTTAAATGCTCAAGCGGCAGGATTAGCAGAGCAACAAATAATTTATGGTTCTTTTATTCAGTATTCAAGTATTTTGATTATTGTTATTATTGCTTTTATTTTATTCATGGCTACAAGGAGAGATGTGGAACAGAATATAGGGTGATTTTTGTTATGGGTAAAAAAAAAAAGTGTTTAACTGGTTTTATTCCTATTGAAGTTTCTCATAAAGGGGAATTGCATTCTCTGTCTAAGTTAGTTCAAGGAACTCAACAAGATACTGAATTTAAAATAAGTTATGGGGTGTTTGTTTGAGAGACCGCTGGATTTTATTTATAGGACTACTGCTTCTTATTCTGACTACTGCGAACGCAATAGACACTAACGCACCAGTAACAACATTTACAAGTTTTCAAGTTCCGAGTACAACCGACCAAAACATTACCCTAACCTGCACAGACAACAACACAGGATGCAAAACAATAAACTACAACATAGATAACAATATTTGGGTAGTAAATCAAACATTAAATTTTTTACCAAACATAACAGCATATTATAATTTTGATTCAAACACAGCAGATATTTTAACAGATTTAGCTGGAGGAAACAATAATGGAACAAATACAAATATTGTAGTAGATACAAATGGAATACTTATAAATCATTATAATTTTAATGGTTCAAATTCTAAAGTTACTTTAACAACAACAGGGTTTTCTACAACTGCTCAAACTATTTCTGTTTGGGTTAAAACAAATGTTACAAGTGGAGTAATTTATTCTCAGGGTGTTTATAATTCAACTAACTTTGATATTGCAGACCCTAGTGATGTTTTATGTGCTGTTGGAAAAGCTGATTCAACTGCTGTAAAGAGTGGAGTTAATATTGCTAATAATAATTGGCATCATATTGTTTGTGATTGGAATGGTGCAGGAGTTAGTATTTGGATAGATGGTGTATTTAAAAATAGTCAAGCTACTGCTCCAACTCTTTCAACTGCTAATCAGTCTATTGGTTCAAGAGTTGGAACGAGTGAATGGTTTGCTGGAAAAGTTGATGAAATGCTTATTGCTCCAAGAGCATTAAGTTCGACTGAAATAAGTTATTTATATAATTCAGGACTAGCAAGAACTTATGAAAATGATTCAAATTCTTACAATTTTTTGTTTAATGGTGCTGGTGACCATAACATTCAATATTTCTCAACCGATAACGCCGATAACAACGAAACAACAAAACTATCATACTTTCCAATGATTCAAACAATCAACGACCAAACCAACTCAAGAATACAACTACTCGCAATACCAACCTACAACAACGAAACAATCACAAGCTGGCTATGGACAATAGATGGAACCCCTTTAAGCGGAACAACCGACCAAAACAGATACTACTCAACACAAGCAAACCTAGATCTAAACATATGCGTAACACTAAACGGAACATACTCTAATTGCCAAAATGAAATAACATGGGATACTATTTCTCCAACAATAGATGCAAACATAGTTAACTCCGCTTACGGATTCACCAGCACATTCGACTTAAACTATAACATGATTTGCTACGATAACTTTTCGCCAATAAACTATCTAATCACTTGGAATGATGGAACAACCGATTACAATTTATATAATTCAAACGATGCAAATGCTACATTAGTAACAGGAACACTAGACTTAAATGCAGGACAAGACGCAACCTTAACTTTCTCTTGCATAGATGACACAGGAAACACCACCACTTATATAAGTTCTACAATCTATGCTCTTATTTTTAGATTAATAAATGAAAACACAGGAACTTTATTTGACTTAAACAAAGTTACCGCAGCTCAAGCTTATACTTATGATGGAAACTTTATTTATAACTTCAAAGACACTAACTTAACAACTACTTACTTTTTTAGCCCAACTCAGACTATTAGGTTTGATTTCACTTATCCTGATGAATCTGCAACTAAGATTAGCAGAGAGGTTAATTTTGATTACTTAAATGATACCAATGTCGGAATATGCGTTGCTGAATACCAACAGTTTTATTTATACCGTTTCTTATCAACGAGTGTTAAACCAGTAATTGTTTATAATGATTTTGCTAAATGCTATACCCTTGCAAGCACAACAAAATTTTTATACAATACTTATCAATCTAACACAGCTTATACAATAAATAAACCTTATTATCTTTATACTTATACTAACGGAGTTAAAACCCTTTTAGCTTTGCTTGACGGAGCCAACAATACAGAAATTAATTTAGATATTCTTGCTTTTAATCAAACTGATTATACTTTTTTAGTTAACACAGATGTTATAAGTTTTAAGCCTAGTGATAATGAACTTGATTCTAATACTATTAGTTTTTATTTTTATTCACCTAATCAAAATGATTCGGTTAAATTACAAATTTATAATGGATCTACTTTGCTTTGGACTTATACCGAATTTGTTGACACTAATAGTTTTGAGGTTAATTTTTATTATGGCGACTTGGGTGTTACTGATACTAATTTGTTAAAGGTTGTGGTGAGTGTTGTTCTTGATGGAGAGACTACAAGTTTTTATAAATATTTTAATACTAAAGCGGAATCTTATGCAGGTTTATTGAATCCGATTGTTGCTATTGTGTTGAGTTTTTTTATAATGTTTTTTGGATTAACGATGGTGTCTTATAGGTTTGCAATGGGTTGGTTTGGTTTGGTTATTAGTTTAATTTGCATAGGTATACTTGCGTTAGCTCCTCCAAATGAGTATATTCTATTCATTCAAGCAATATATCTTATAATGGGTGTGTTCATAGGTATTATTGGTAAAGAACAAAATTTAGGGGTGAGTAGTTAAATGGCTCAAGGTTTGGAAGCTTTTAAGGTAATGATTACTGCTCAGATTTTTTGGAGCTTTGTTTTTACTTTATTAGTGTACACTTTGCCTGGTGCTGATCAGGGGCAGTTGGCTTTGATTACTATGCACAATGGTACTACTGAGTTGGCTACTATTGGGGATCAGTTTGAGTCTGCTGTTACTAATCAGACTAATATTCCGATTGTTGAGATTGGGGCTTTGTTGTTTTATTCAGGTAATATCCTAATTGATTTGATATTGAATTTCGCATTCGCAATACCCGAAATGTTTACAATGTTACTAAACATATTGTTTTTTGTGTTCCCCATAGCTGGAAATATACAGACTACTGTTGAATTATTCTTTTTAGCCCTCATTGGAGTAGGGTATGCGATAGGAATACTGCAATTTGTAACTAACCTTAGATCTGGAGGGAATATAGCATGAACCCCATACTAGCCCTAGCAAGCCTAGACCTCATCATGGAAGGCATAGGAATACCCCTAGACATATACATAGTCCTCATCATAACCATCTCAAGCCTAATCCTCTCAGCCAAATCAATCAAAATAGGACTAAGCATGACTCTCCTCTTATACGCAATGGCATACACCACATTCAGAATACTAGGAATGGACACCACCTACGCACTATACGCAATATTCGGAGCATTAATCCTAATGACACTAAGCATCTACACTACTAAAGGAGGAACAATAGTATGATAGAAACAAGCATAGGCTTTCTAGCCTTCGGAATAATTCTAATAATAGGTTTAGTTAAACTCTGGAACCTTGCAAATAGTGGAAAAGTTTACACAGGAAAATGGATCGCCATAGGATTAATCATCGCAATAGTATGTTGGGGACTTTATTTTACAGCAAGCATGAGTGCATTAAACCAACAAAGCACATGGCAAGACTCAACAGGAGAAGAAATGATATACCAAACCAACGACTACCAAACACTATTCAATTTCTTTCCCATACTTAACATCCTATTAGCTTGCATTTTTGTAATGAGTGGAATAGAAACATTCAAAATATTCATAGACATAATAGATCCTAAAAACATGAGACAACAATACGGCTACACACCAAACCCACCAAGCCAAGAATACAAACCCACATGGAATAAACCTGCTTGGAAAAACTAAACACCAATCAGTTACCAATCAGTAACTACAACACAGCGACATTTTGCTTGGAAAAATTAAAATGAATAGCACTAATTAGTGCCATTCAAAAAAAGTTTATTTAATTACTACATTTGTCACAACCGGTATTTTTTATTTCTTTTATATTTACTTGTACTTTTTTATTTATTAATGGATTAAGTTTTATAGAGTTTATTTTTCCTGTCTGTATTACTCCTCCATTTTTTCTTACTATTCCTTCAAATTTTACCATAACTTAAATCACCAAATATATACACGTGTTACGTGTTTATAAATATATTTATTAAAGACGACGGCAAACTACTTTAGAAACATTTTTAAACTCCAACGTACTAAAGTATAGTAACTTCTTTTGTTAAAAGAAGTATGGAAGGCTTTAAGCCTTCCTCTCAAAAAATATCCTGGAGGGGATACTCTATGCAAGAAAACAAAATAGAAAACGAAGCAATATATGAAGCTAATTGGGAAGGAGCAAACAAACAAACTAATTCTAAAAAAATAGTAATACCCCAAGATTCATACAACGCTGAATTAAAAGTAATAGAAGTAATTCAAGAAGAAAACTATAAAGATAAATCAAAACCAAAAGAAACTAAAATCAAAACAATTTTAGGATTAAACGTCAATGGAGCAGAAATAGAATTTGTTCATAAAATAAATCCAAAAATAAGTAAAGGATCTATTGGAAAAGATGGAACAATTTATTCTAACTCTAAACTATTTGATTTGTTAATAGACTTGAATTTGAAAGAAACTTTTAAAACCGAAGTTGGTGCTAAATTTTCAGCTCAACAAATTTGTGAATTTTTAGAAAAGCATTTAAGTAAAAAAGTTTTAAGAGTTTCAGTAGAAACTAAAAAATCAAATACTCCAGACGCTTATTCTTTTGTAACCAAAATCCTAAGGTTTGTGGAATGATGTTGTATGGATGAGAAATTAAAGCAAGAAATTATAGATTTAATGCGAGAGCTTTCAAATCAAGATTCAATAGAGATTGGTAACAGTAAAACAGGAGTTATCAAAGTCTACTGCAACTTTGACAAACTAGCCCCCGCATGTCAAAAAATAGACAACGCAATAAGCATTTTAAAATCAAAAAGAAAAGAAATACTCGGAGGCGAAATCTAAAATGGAAATAGATTCAACATTAGTAAAAAACCTTTTAGGAGGCTGCATAACCATGATTGGCGGAGCATTAGGAGCAAACGGCTTACCTTCAACAATCTGCATACTAATAGGATTTGGAATAATACTTTACAATCCAACAAAAAAGAAAGTGGTTAAATGAATTGGTCGTATGAAACATTGGTAGACTGGGTTAAAACCCATCCACCAACAAAAGAGGTAGATGAAGAATGACTGACATATTTACCAAACCAAAAATCATTTGGTCAAGCTACAACAAAGCCAAACAAAAAAAGATAAGCTTTTAAACAGTAAAGTAATAACATAATTAAATAAAAATCTTTTCCCAGAAGGAAAAGACAAACACTGGAGAAGTGAGAAACTATGGAAAAATATGAATCAACAATAAAAGAAATAGAATTAAACCAAACAAATATACAAAGTTTTGATACAATTGAAACACCAAGACCAATAAGAACAGGAAATGTAAATCGTATGAAAAAAGACATAGAAACAGGAATTGGATTAAAAAACGCAATTCATGTAAATCTAAGAAAAGGACTATATAGAATAGTTGATGGAAACCATAGAATAAAAGCGTGTAAAGATTTACTTGAAAATAACCCAACTAAAATTATAAAAGTAAAAATACAAATTTATGAAAATTTAACTAATAAAGAAGAAGCAGAGTTATATGATGTTTTACAAAAATCAACAGCTCAAACAATAAATGATTTTATTACAATACATCAAAAAGAAATACCAATATTGGATTTAATTAATAACTATTTTCCAATACAAGTAAATATAAATTCAAGAAAAGAAGCAATGCTTTTTTCACATTTATTAAAAGCATATGCAAGTAAAGATGAAACTACTGTAAAAATAAAAAACAAAGAAGATTTATTTGAAGTTGGAAAAAATTTAAATGAAGACAATTATATTGAATTAAAAAAATATTTTTTAAACTACAAAAAATACTTTGGTAATCCAGAAACATTATCCCCTTATTATAAAGCACCAGTAGTTTGGTTAATAATGAGTTTATATTTTAGAAATAAACTTTTTATAGAAACTCAAGAACTTTGGGCAAAACTTTCAAAAAAAGTATTTGGTTCTCAATTAATTCTTGATTTAGCAAAAACAAACTCTTGTGAATATGCAGCAGAACAAAGAAGAAGTATTTTAATCAATGAATTGATTAGAGCTTTGAAGGAAAAGCAGCCTAAGTATTTTTTGTTTGAAAATGTAGGAGCTTTAAACCAAAATAAGTTTAGACCTTTTTTACGAGAAATCAAGAACGATTTACATAAACAAGGCTATCAAGTTTTTTATAATACTATAAATAGTTTACAATATGGTACTCCACAATCAAGAGAACGAGTTTGGTTTATAGGTTATAGAAAAGATTTAACTAAACCTTTCGGTTGGAATCCTTACCCACAACCATGTTCTTTAATTAAAAGTTTTCAACAACTAAAAGAACTTGTTGGTAAGCGTACTAATCAAACTCCTTCAAGAGATAAAATGAGAATCAAATGCAAAAATATAACTAAAGCAAATTATATTGGTACTTTGACTTTAAAGCAAGACCGCTATCCAAACGCAGGCATAATTGATTATGAAGGATATTATCGTTTTTTAACGCCAAGAGAAGCATTTCGTTGTCAAGGATTTTTTAACGATGAAATAACCTTAGATGGGCTTTCAAATAATCAAGCTCTTGATTTAGCTGGTGATGGTTGGGATGTAAATTTAGTTTCAAAAATTTTTAAAGCAATGGAGATGGTTTAATTGACTAAAAGAATAGCAAGAGAAAAACATTTATGGTTTATTCAAGTATTTGATAATGGTAAAAATAATATATCAACAAGACAATATAAAATAAAATCATTTATTGTTGCAGACGGATTAATAGATTTAATAGACCCAAAAACACATTTAACAAAAACAATACCTATAAATGATTGTACAATAGACGAGGTGAAAGAATGACTGAGGATGTTTTTAATAATAACTTTGAATTAACTAAAGAAGAATATAAACAACATGTTGTTGATTTGTGTGGTGATGAAAATGGAACTACTCAAAAAATAGTTTTGTCTAATAACTTAACTATAACAATAGCAAGACCTTGTCCTGCAAAATGGAAATGCACAAGATGTGGGAACATTTACTTATCAATAGGGATGCCCAGACAATGTGAATGTAATTCAAAAACGTTTGATTTTACATATAAAGATGAACAAGATTTAATTGATTTTTACTTGTTTAATTTAGAATATGCTGAAATACAAATTCAAAGTATTCTTCAAGAAAACAAAGGTTTAGCAACAGAATTATTAACAAAAATAGTTAAACAAAAGTTTCCTTTTTTTACAACAAGACATGATGAACTTGCTGAGATTTGGACTTATGAAAAAGGAATTTATGTCCCTAATGGTAAAACTTTTATTAGAGAATTTTGTAGAAAGCTTTTAGAAAAGCAATATAATTCTTATTTATCTAATTGTGTTATTGCTAAAGTTGAAGCTGATACTTATATTGATGCTCAAACTTTTTTTGGTAATAACATAGTTGAAGAATTACCTTGTGAGAATGGTATTATTAATTTAAAGACTAAAGAATTATTGCCTTTTAATGAAAAGAAAATTCATTTTATTAAAATTCCAGTTACTTTTAATCCTAAAAGTGATTGTCCTAAATGTGATGCTTTTTTTAGAAGTTTATTGCCTGATGAAAAGGATGTGCAAACTTGTTATGAGTTAATTGGGTATTGTCTTTGGAAAACTTATAAGCTTGAAAAGGCTGCTGTTCTTTTAGGTGAGGGTAGTAATGGTAAAGATACTTTGCTTGAATTAATTAAGCGTTTTTTGGGTGCTGATAATACTAAATCTATTCCTCTTGGTATGCTTGAGAAAGATGATTTTGCTGAATCGGAATTGTTTCAAAAGTTAGCTAATCTTGCTGGGGAACTTTCTAAGAGTGCTATTAGAGAAGATAGTAAGTTTAAGGCTATTACTGGTAGAAGTCAGTTGAGTGCTTCAAGAAAGTTTAAAGAGAAGATTACTTTTGTGAATTTTAGTAAGCAAATTTTTGCTGCTAATTCTTTACCTAAGGTTGAGGATACTACTGATGGTTTTTGGCGAAGGTGGATTTATTTGCAGTTTCCTTATAAGTTTGAAAGTCAAGAAGTTATTGATAAGATGAAAGAATCTAATCTTGATGTTTCTAAGATGAAGTTGAAAGACCCTGAGTTGTTAGATAGAATTTGTTGTGAAGAAGAATTTAGTGGTTTGTTGAATAAATCTATTGATGCAATTAATAAAGTTTGGGGTAATAAGGCTTTTACTTCAAGTAAGTCAAGTGAGGATACTTCTATGTTTTGGGTTAGGAAGTCTGATAGTTTTTTAGCTTTTGCTTTGGAGAAGGTTGAACAGAATCCTGATTCGTTTGTTTTGAAAGAAAGTGTTAGAAGGTCTTATCAAATTTATTGTAAGAAGAATAAGGTTAGTAATGAAACTGATAAGCATATTGCTAAGATTATGCAAACTCAGTTTGGTGCTATTGATTCAAGAAAGAAGATTGATGATAATCAAGAGTATGTTTGGGAAGGTGTTCAGTTAAAAGATATGTTGCTATAATTGCTAGGGTTATTTAGGTTATATGAGAGAAATGCTAGGTAGTGTTTCTGTCATATAAGTTAATAAATGGTAGCAAACATAGAAACATTGTAAAAGAAGCTTAGTTTAGCCTTCTTTTTTGTGTATAGCTTGTTATTGTAATAGATAGGTTTATAAGGTGTTATGTTCATTAGTATAGTATGGAGAGTGGTAGTATGAGTTTGTATAGTTTTGTTGGTAAGGAAGAAGTTGAGAAGTCAGAGCCTAAGTATAGTGGTTTGGAGTTGTTGGCTTTAGAAGTTTTGTTGAATGAAAAGTGGGAGTTGAGGTAAATGGTTAAGTGGTTTAAGGTTGTGTCTAAGGATTTGAAGGCTAAGGATGGTGGTTGTTTTGATTATGCTTCTTTTGTTGGTGGTAAGAATTGGACTCCTGTAATTAAGGATAAGAAGATTTGTAGTAAGGGTTATCATGTTACTCGTTATTGGAATATGTTTGTTTCTTGTAAGGAGGATAGAATTTTTGAAGTTGAAGTTAAGGATTTGGTTGAGGAAGAAGTTTTGGCTGGTGTTTGTGAAAAGGCAGTTTGTTCTTCTTTGAAGTTTGTTAAAGAATTTATTCCTGAGTACAAAAATGATTTGAACGCTGGGGACAGTAACACTGGGGACAGTAACACTGGGAATTGGAACGCTGGGGACAGTAACACTGGGGACAGTAACACTGGGGACAGTAACACTGGGTACAGGAACACTGGGACAGTAACACTGGGGACAGTAACACTGGGAACAGTAACACTGGGGACAGTAACACTGGGGACAGTAACACTGGGTACAGGAACACTGGGGACAGTAACACTGGGAACAGTAACACTGGGTACAGGAACACTGGGAACAGGAACACTGGGAACAGGAACACTGGGAATTGGAACACTGGGTACAGGAACACTGGGAACAGTAACACTGGGGACAGTAACACTGGGGACAGTAACACTGGGTACAGTAACACTGGGGACAGTAACACTGGGTACAGGAACACTGGGAATTGGAACACTGGGAATTGGAACACTGGGGATTATCATGCAGGAGCTTTTAATACTAAAAAAGTTGAAAAGGTTTATTTGTTTGATAAAGAAATTTTGAAAGTAGATTATGATAAGATTGTTTTTCCAAGTTATTTTTATTTTGAATTGGATGCAAAGTTGGGTTATCAAAAGTCTTGGGTAAATTCTTTTAAGAATGCAAGTAAGGATGAGGTTAAAGCAACTATTGGTTTGCCTAATTTTGATTTTGACGTGTTTGAACAAGTAACTGGTATTTCAAAGAGAATGATTATTAAGAGGTTGATTTAAATGAAGGAAAAAAATGAATTGTTTGAATTAGAAAAATATGAAAATATGAATACCATAAGAGGTTTTATTTTGGCTTGTGAGGGTAAGCATACTCAACAAGCAATTTATTCTACGTTTCATGATTGCTTAACTCAGATTTGTTTTGGGTGTCATAAAATAAGAACTAATAAAAAATAATTGGGAGTGGATTAGGTATGGTTAAGGTTCAGGTTGAGTTAAATGATAAAAGTGCTTTGATTGTTCGTAGGGTTAAGGCTGAGTTTAATATTGATAATGAGGCTGCGATTAATAAAATATTAGAAAGTTATGTGGTGGAAGCATGAAAGTTTTTTGTTTTAAGTGTAGTGAATGTAAAAAAGTTAAGTATTCTACTGAGTTGGGTAGAGTAGTTTGTGATGAGTGTAAACAAAAAAAGAATTGAAGAAATATTGGTGAAGGGGTGAATTGAAATGAGTTGTGTTGATAGATTGTATGGTTGGTTTTTGCAAGAACAAAAGAAAGATTCTGGAATTTACAATGTGCTTGTATTTGGACTTGTATATGGGCTTGTAGGTGGGCTTGTATATGGGCTTGTATTTGGGCTTGTATATGGGCTTGTATTTGGGCTTGCATTTGGACTTGTATTTGGACTTGTATTTGGACTTGTATATGGGCTTGTAGGTGGGCTTGTATATGGGCTTGTATTTGGGCTTGTATATGGACTTATAAAAGTTTTATTTACACCAATTTTTCCAATACTAATAATAGTTTTAGGAATAATAATTGGAATGGAATTAATTTTTTGGTTTATTTCTAAACAAAAACCCAAATCAAAAGATAACCTTTATTTGTTTGTTTTAAAACAAAAAATAAAATTCGCAACAATAAGTACTTACATTATTTATCAAATTCAAGGAATACTTTATGTTTTAATTAAAATAATTAATTATTTTAATTTAAACTACCAAACAATATTAACCTTAATAAAAGAATTAATTATTTGGTTTGGTATAGGGGCAAGTATAATAGTAATTTTAGGATTATTTATTTATTTAAATTCGTTAAAATTTAAACAAAAAAAGATAAGAGGGGATTAAATGAAATTAGTTTGTAAGTTTTGTGGTTTGAAAGTTTCTAGTACAAAAATACCTATATGGTCAAAAGGCGAGTGTCCTAAAAATAATCCAGTAGGGCATAATTTTGTTAAACAAAAAAAGGTGGTGAAACTATAAATGGATGAAAAAAAAGATAAGTTATCAAAGTATAAAGAATTGGGCAAAGATATGTTTGAAATTGAATTGCCTAAAGAGTTTGAAGATGATGAGGGTGGAAGTGTTAGGGTTAAAGTTACGCCCAAAGGTTTTTTTCATATTAGAATTTGGGAAGCAGGAACTTGTATTAGTATTCAAGAAATAAAAACTATTTTAGGAATAATGGAAAAAAGAAAGAAAGAATACAAGTCTGAATGGAAAGAAATAAAAGTGAAGGGGGTTGGTGGAGAATGAAAGTTTTGTTTGAGCCTTATACTGTTAGTTTTACTTTGCCTATGATTGTGTTACATTTTGTGTTGGTTACTTTTATTTTGGGTGCTTGTTTTGAGATTTGGTTTGTGTGGTGGTTTATTTTTAGAAGTCATGCTTTAGAAGAAGGTGTTAGGTTATGAGTAATTCACAGTTGGAGTAACACCAATGACTAATGCTGGTCGTCAAAGTATTAGAAATTTACAAGATTGGATTAAACAATTTAAAATTGAAAATAAGTTAGTTTAATATATTGTTTGGTGTTTATTATTTGTCTATTGTGTTGTGGAGAGTGTGTGTTGTGAGTAGTTTCGCCAAGCTA
>Ga0247842_10002553_pt1 | contig 26679 bp, 20 predicted proteins | sample LaCruzMarch2015__3_FD_192411 | JGI IMG/M metagenome (GOLD analysis project Ga0247842, IMG submission 192411) | Freshwater microbial communities from meromictic Lake La Cruz, Castile-La Mancha, Spain - LaCruzMarch2015_19m | ecosystem: Environmental > Aquatic > Freshwater > Lake | place: Spain...
ATATGGAGTGAATGTGTGGAGACCGGGGCAAGTTTCGCGTTTGTCAGCCGACTGAATATCTCGCCCGCTTCGCTCGGGGAGAATATCTGGGCGCGGTGGGACTTGATGTAATTTCCAAGCCCTCGCGTGAGCACGTTTGCGGGAAGGTCAGTTTTCAGTTCGCACTCGCCAATGAAAAAGACGATGGGATGAAAACAGGACTCCGGAAGATCGAGAAATTCTTGGAGCGCCTTCGTGTGTCGGTAATTCTGATGCAGGGGGTTCTGAAACTGGAATTTCTTACCGTAAATGGATTGGGTCCACTTCGGAGATCGTTCATTCCCGAAAATCCAACCGCTCATGTTTTTCGTTTCGATGACGAAGATCCCGTAAAGCGAAACGAGGACATGGTCGATTTGGGTTGTTCCTCCCTGTGCCGGGAGAATCAGATTGTGAATGCGTCGGTAGGTGTCCCCATCGAGCCCGATCCACATCCCGAGCTGAGTGGTTTTCTCTCCGAACCAGCCTTTGATGAGAGCGAACATGCGAGGCTACCTTTTTATGTTTTTCTCGCCTTCCAGACTGGCTTCTTCCCCTTGAGTCGTTCCCCGTGCACCGGGGATTCCTCAATTATCCTGAAGGTGGCCTGCTTCGCAGCGGGTTTTCGGGGAACGACATGCCTTGCTTGCTTGAAAAATATGCAGCCGACCACCCCCACGATCGATTTGACAACGGTTGGACCGTGGCGAACGGCAGTCGCTACCGCTTTATCTGCGAGAGGGCGGATGATGTGGGTTTGGACCGCGCGGCTGATTTCCCGACTGATTGCTCCCTTTGTTGACATGTGATTCTCAACGGGGATGGTGAACCTTCTCACACAATCCGACAATCACGATTCAAAACAGCTTCTCCCGCTTCACATCGAAAACGATGGTGGCGTCTGCGGTTAACCAACAACACCAACAATGAACCCACCCCCATTTTTGTGGAGGGCACTTTCCGGGCGTATAATTGGCGTATAAATTCAGACCACTTCCCGTCGCTTCCATGTGTTTCCTGTTGAAACGCTGGCTCTAGGGGGAATTGCTCGCGGATCCTTTATTTAAGCCACTCCGCAAGCATTTGAGAGTGGTGGCTGGGGAGGGAATCGAACCCCCGACACGAGGATTTTCAGTCCTCTGCTCTGCCAACTGAGCTACCCAGCCGATCATCTCCGGATGTGGTTGCATCCAGCCTGCTTCATTGGCCATGCGCCCTGTTTATACCGCTGCAAGGCAAACGAGCCGAACCGGGAACCACCAAAAAAGCAGGATGTCTTTATTGCAGCAGCCGGAGGAGCGGGCAAGAAAAAACCGCGGGATTTGCGGCCTTCGTCTGCAGTTTTCAGCCTTTCAGCCCTCCCGCTTTTGGCGGAAGCCTTTCCCGGGCAGGATTCCATTTTCCTCGAGCGTCCGGCGCAGGCACTCGACCGGGAGCCCGATCACGTTGGTCACCGAGCCTTCGATCCGCCGGATGATCCGTCCGTTGTCGTCCTGCGCGGCATAGGCGCCGGCCTTGTCGAGCGGGTCGATGGATGCGAGGTAGGTCCGGATTTCGTCCGCACCGAGCGGGTGGAATGTCACGCGCGAGGACTCGAAGAAATCTTTGCGGGAGCCGCCGGCGAAGCGGATCGCAACCCCGGTGACGACCTCGTGGGATTTTCCGGAAAGCTCGCTGAGCATCCGGAAGGCCTCCTCCATGTCGCCGGGCTTTCCGTAAAACCGCCCGTCCATCGCGACAACCGTGTCGGCCGCGAGGACGGTCTCCCGCGGAAACCGTGCGGCGACGATCCGGGCTTTGCGCGCGGCATTTTCGAGCGCGAGAACGGCGGGAGCCATCGCGTCGTCCTCCAGTTCCGGCGCTCCGGAAACCTCGCAACGGACGCAATATCCAGCCTCTTCGAGCAGCAATTTCCTTCGGGGCGAGGCCGAGGCGAGTACGACGTGGTTGTGAGAACGCGTGGGCACCGTCAAGCGACCCCGGGAGCGCGGCGGATGCCGTCGAGGCGTTTGCGCATCGCGCGTGAGGAATCCGGACGGCGGCGGATGTTTGAGACGATCCCCCAGACAACCGGGACCAGCGTGGCAACGCCCGCGCTGATCAGGCCGATGGCAAGACCGCGCCGCGCGTTGTGTCCGATCCGGTCGGCCACGATGAGCCCGACCCCCAGCCCCGTGGCCACCTGCGAGAAGGCGACGACACCGGAAACCGGGAGGTTTTCGCCAAACTTGTCCAAGGACAATTGTGACATGGTGATTGATCCTAGGGGCCGCGTATGAGAATTTCAACCGCAAATGACCCGTGCTCTTGGAATTGATCTTGGCGAGGCCCGCGTCGGCGTCGCGGCGACCGACGACCTCGGAATGCTCGCCCACCCGCTCGAGACGATCCCCGTCAAGTCCGGCGGGGTCATGAAGCGGATCCTCGACCTGGCGAAGGAAAAAAACGTGGAGGCCATCGTGGTCGGCATGCCGCGGAACATGGATGGGACGTTCGGTCCGGCCGCGCAGAAGGCGCGCGAATTCATCGAGGCGCTCCAGGCCAAAACCCCCTGCCGGGTCGTGGCGTGGGATGAGCGTCTCACAACGGTTTCCGCGCAGCGCTCGCTCCATGAGGCCGGGCGCAACTCCCGCGAGCAGAGGAGCGTGATCGATCAGGTTGCCGCACAGATCCTCCTCCAGAGCTGGCTCGATTCGCAGCCATGAGGCTGAGGTTCACGCTCGCCTACGATGGAAGCCGGTTTTCCGGATGGCAAAGCCAGGTCGGCGGGAAGACGGTTCAGGACGCCGTGGAGCGAGCGTTTCACGATCTTTGCGGCGGGCGCGTGGTCGTTCACGGGGCCGGACGCACAGACGCGGGAGTCCACGCCGCAGGCCAGTGCGCGCACGCGGATGTTCCCGATGCGAGGCTCCCCCTTGCCACCTGGCTTCCGGCGCTGAATGCCCACCTGCCCGCGGGAGTGAGGGTCATGACGCTCCGCAAGGCGGACGCAAATTTTCATGCAAGGTTCTCGGCGAAAGGAAAACTCTACCGCTACACGATCTGGAACGGCCCGGTGATGCCGCCGCTCCTGCTCGACCGCGCGTGGCATGTGCCCGGGTCGCTCGACATGGCCGCTTTGCAGGAAGCGTGCTCGGCATTCACCGGACGCCACGACTTCGCCGCCTTCTCGGCCCGGCGGCCGAAGCACGGCGGGACAACCATGCGGACCGTCTCCGCCATCCGCATCCGCAAAAGCGGCCCGCTGATCGCCCTCACCTTCCAGGGAGAAGGGTTCCTCTACAAGATGGTCCGCATGCTCGCCGCCTCCGCGGTCCGCTGCGCTTCCGGAAGACTCCCGATACGAGAGATCCGCAGCCTCTTGAAGGAGGGCGGGCCGCGCACGAACCAGGTCGCTCCCGCCGGGGGGCTCTGCCTCGTCCGCGTGGTTTATCGCTGAGCCGGGCCCTAAATAATTCCGAGCCCCTTGAGGAGCGAGAGCATGATGGCGGCCGCCATGACCGAGCCGATCTGTCCGCCGGTATTCGCCCCCATCGCGTGCATGAGGAGGTAGTTGTGCTTGTTCCAGCGCTGGCCCTCGTTTTGGACGAGGCGGGCGGCCATCGGATAGGCCGAGATGCCGGCCGCACCAACGAGCGGGTTCACTTTTCCACCGGAAAGGAGATACCAGATCTTGCCGAGCAGGATGCCCCCGACGGTATCGATCGTGATCGCCACGAGCCCGAGTCCGAAGACCATCAGCGTCTCGCGGGTGAGGAATTGCGGGCCCGCCATCGTCCCCCCGATCGCGAGTCCGAGAAAAAGCGTGGCGATGTTTGCGATCTCATTCTCAGCGGCATTCGCCAGCCGCGGCACCACTCCCGAAACCTTCATGAAATTCCCCAGCATGATCATGCCCATGAGCGGGAGCCCTTTCGGCGCGATGACTCCGGTGATGATGGTGACCACGATCGGGAACGCGATGAGCGCGGTTTTGGAAATCTTGCCCTTCGGGCTCGGCATTTTCACCTCGCGTTCCTTCCGCGTGGTCAGCAGCCGCATGATCGGCGGCTGGATGACCGGCACAAGCGCCATGTAGGAATAGGCCGCCACGGCGAGCGCTCCAACCATCGCCGTCGGGATCCGGTCCATCCCCGCAAACATGTTCGACACGTAGATCACGGTCGGACCGTCGCAGGCCCCGATCGCGGCGACCGAGACAGCCGCCTCCTTCGAGAACCCCAATGCGAGCGCGAGAAGGAGGGTGATGAAGATCCCGAGCTGGCCGGCCGCCCCGAAAAGCAGGAGCCGGGGGTTGGCCAGGAGCGGGGTGAAATCTGTCATCGAGCCGATGCCGACGAAAATCAACAGCGGGAAGAGCTCGTTGCCGATGCCGAAATCATACAGCGTCTTCAAGACGCCGTCCGCCTGCATCACCTCGCTCAGCGGCAGGTTCACCATCAGGCAGCCGAAAGCGATCGGCAGCAGCAGCAGCGGCTCAACCCCCTTCGCGATCGCCAGCCAGAACATCACGCCGGCCACCGCGATCATGATGAGATTCGGCCCGCCATGCGCCAGCATAAACCGGACACCCTCGAATAGCGCCCCCAGTCCGTTCAGGATCGCGTCGGTCATTTCCCCGCCTCCTTGGCATCGGGACGGACAGGGAAAAATGCGGCGAGCGCATGGATGACGAGCGTGATGAGGAACAGCGTGGCAAGGGTGCCACCCATTCCCACCACCAGCATAGTGAGACCGAATACGACGTTGTTCATGGTTGGGATTTTTTTTCTGCGGTACCGGAGAGACGGTTGTGCCAGATGGAAAGGATGATGGAAACAAAAAGAATGTTCCCGATGACAATCAGCGAGACAAAGGAGTTTTCTTTGAACCATTCCTCGATCGGAGGATACGCCCCGGCGATCATTTTTGTCCCGATGAACAGGAGGATGACGCTCACGCCGTGCTTGAGGAATTTGAACATTCCCATGACCCCGCGCAGCGCGAAGAACAGCGAGTTCAGACCGAGCACCGCAAACACATTCGAGGTCAGCACGACGAAGGGATCCTGGCTGATCCCCATGATCGCGGGAATCGAGTCCAGCGCGAACAGAATGTCCGTGCTCCCGATGACGAGAAGGGCCAGAAAAAGCGGGGTGATGAACCATCGGCCCTCATGCCGGATCGCCAGCCGGCGGCTTTGCGGATCAATCTCGTGGACCGGAAGAAACTTCGAGGCGAGCTTGTAGAGCAGGTTGTTCTCCGGCTTGACGTCCTCGCTTTCCTCCGCCGTGAGCATTTTCCAAGCGGTCCAGATCAGCAGCAGGCCGAAAACATAAAGCAGCCAGTGGAACTGCTCCACCAGCGCGATTCCAAAGAGGATGAAAAACACGCGCAGGACGATGGAAAGGTAGATCCCGAGCTTGATCAACTTCGGCTGAGCCACCTCGTGGACGCCCATCAGGGAGAAGATCAGGATAAACACGAAGAGGTTGTCCACAGAAAGCGAATACTCGGTGAGGTAGCCCGCGATGAAGAGCATGGCGAGTTTGTGGCCGTCCGGGTGCAGCACATAGACTGCCACACCGAAACCGAGCGCCACGGCGATCCAGAGGCCGGTCCATCGCAGCGCGACGGCCACGCCGACCGGCGAATGCCGGTGCGTGATGACGAAAAGATCGAGCGCGCTGACGACCACAACCGTCGCCGCAAAAATCCACCAGAGTAGAGTGAGCGGGCTCATCGCGCGGAATATCCCACATCCAGCGCGCGATTGAACAGGCTGAAATCGGCCTTCGGCTGTGCCCGGATTGACTCAGTGGAAAGCGCCTTCGGAGGAGAGCCATTCCTGGCGCACGCTGGTTGGTGGACAGGGATCACGAGATTTCTCCCTGGGCATTGATGGTCCGGTTTCCCGGGGAATCCACGGCATATCGCTTCACTCCGCCGTCCACAATCCGGTATCCGCGGATCCTCAAATACTCCGGCACGTCGGGGGAGGCCATTTCCGCGCCGGTGAGCTCCTGCAACTCGAAGGATTGCCCGGAGGAAACCACGAGGTCCCTGACCGTGACCGAGGCTCCCGGCACGGCGGAAATCACAAGCGCGGATCCTGCGGCAACCGTCACGTTCTCGAGGCGGACATCCCCGTCGAGGATCAGGGTCGAATCCCCCGAGATGCTTCCGCCCCGGATGCGCTCCCGGACATCGGCGAGAGTCAGAGCGAACGACGGACGCAGGATGACCCGCGGGCCGGGGGTGAACGGGATGCCCTGAATCCATCGCGGTGCCTCTTCGCCAATGTCCATGCCGGCGGCGCGAAGCTTCACGCGCCCGGCGAGGTAGAAGTCGTTTTCCGCGCTCGAGGCGCTCTCCGGCGGGCCGCCCACCAGCACCTTGGCGGCCGCATCGGAAAGGTTGTTCTTGCAGGCGCTGAAGCACCACGTCCGGTCGAAAACCGTGACTCCGACCTTCTCTCCGGAGGTAAACAGCTTCGGCAGATCCTGCATCATGGTCTCGAGACGCGCTGGCTTTTTGAACTGCGTGCGCGCGGCGTCGGAGAACTTGGGATTGACGAACTCCGCGATGATCCCACCCGAAGATTCCAAGACCCGGAGGTAAGGATCCATCCGGATGACAAGGAGGTTGATGTTGCCGGGAAAGAGTGAGAACCCGCGCGCGTCCGGCACGTCGCCCTCCGGACTGACCGTCGCGCGGAGCAACGGATCGAGCTGGTTGTATTCCACATTCAGCGTGAGGCTCGGGGCGCCGGGCTTGACGAGGGTTGCGAGCCCGCCGACGGCCTCGCCCGGAATCCGGTTCACGGCGATCGAATTGAAATCATACCCGTGGAGCTCCGAGACTCCGATCGCGGACAGGGCCGCGTTGAAGACCTGGCCGTTGGTATCCTGGATGAAGAGCAGGTAGCGCGTGCCGGCCGCCGCGAGCTTTTTCGCCGTGCCGCTGGTGTGCAGAAGCATGTGGATGTCCCCGTGGCCGTGCGGCTTCAGAACGAGCTGGTATTTCCCGTCGAGCGCCAGATGCCCCCCGGCGTCGGACAGCGCGGGAACAAGCTCCTGACAGAGGAGGATGATCTCCTCGAGTCCGAAATTGTTGTTGGCGGCCAGCGTCGCCCGCGTGCCTTCGTTCGTCTCGCGGCTGGTCATGATGACGAGCGGGATTTGTCGTCCGAGCCGTCGCGAGGCCGCCGAGATGACCCCGGCGAAGTGGGCGAGATAGCTCGTCTCCTCGGTGACTTCCACCGGGATGTCGAGCTTGATGCCGTGATAGCCGAGGCGCTCGCCAAGTCCGCCCGCCACCAGCACCACCGCCGTCCCGGAAAAGCATTTCAACCCGGCCGACTCGGCCTCGTCGTAATCCGCACCGAAGCCGGACAGGTCCACAAGATCCGGCTGCGCGGGCGTGCAGCCCTCGAACGGATTCGCGCCCGCAGAGGCCTCCGCGAGCAGGAGACGCGCGTTCCGGATATATGCCGGCAGCCCGCCCGGATAAGCCCGGTGTGCGGTCAGGAGGGTCTCCAGAAAACTCTGTTTTTCCGGATCCCTGACCGCCGGGGCATCCCAGCCGGCATACAGGTGGTGCTGGCCTTCGCCGAGCAACAGGGCCGCGAGATCCGCGTGCGCGGCGGAAACGAGCCCGGCCTCACAATTGGAGGAAAATCCGGCGAGTTCGGGACAGTCTTTGAGAAAAGGTGTCAGATTTGGCATGCCACTGGATCATGGCTCAACCTCCCCGTCCGGTGCAACTGCTCTCTCAGGAGTTTCAGCGACTACCCTTGGGATTTGCTCACAATGCGCCGGGCGTCATCTCTTTCTCCAACGGCGGTGCAATCCGCGGCTTCACACGGAACAGCCGGAGAATGACGACCAAAAACAGCGGGATGAAGAGGATGCCGAAGAACGTCGCCGAGAAGGTTCCGCCGATGACTCCGGTGCCGACGGCGTTGTGTCCGCCGGAGCCGGCACCGGTGGAGAGCGCCAGAGGCAGGACGCCGAGCATGAAAGCGAGCGAGGTCATGAGGATCGGGCGAAGACGCTGGCGCGCGGCGAGCAGCGTGGATTCCATGAGTCCCATGCCCTTGTCGAAATTCGTCTTGGCGAACTCGACGATGAGGATGGCATTTTTGGCGGAGAGCCCGACGATGGTCAGCATTCCGACCTGGAGAAACACATCGTTGGACAGCCCCCGGCCCCAGGTCGCCACCACCGCACCAAGAATGCCGAGCGGCACGGACATCATGACGGCGGAAGGGACGGACCAGCTTTCATAGAGGGCCGCAAGGCAGAGGAAAACGACCAGGAGCGAGACGGCATAGAGCGAGCCCGCCTGCGCTCCCGCCGCGCGCTCCTCATACGAGAGACCGCTCCATGCGAATCCGATTCCTTTTGGCAACTTGCCGGCGAGAGCTTCCATTTCCTTCATGGCGGCTCCGCTGCTCTGTCCGGGGGCTGGCTGGCCGACGATCTGCATGGAGGGGCGTCCGTTGAATCGCTCCAGGCGCGGGGAGCCATAAGTCCACTCCCCCGAGGCAAAGGCGGAGAACGGCACCATCTGGCCCGAGGAGTTGCGCACATACCATTTCCCGAAATCCTCGGGCTGCATCCGCGAGGAGGGGTTTCCCTGGATGAAGACCCGCTTGATCCGCCCGCGATCCGAGAAGTCATTGATGTAAGCCGCCCCCCACGCGGCGGAGAGCGTGTTGTTGATGTCGGCGATCGACAGGCCAAGCACCCCGGCCTTTTCGTGATCGATCTTGATCCGGTATTGGGGCTCGTCGTTGAGTCCGTTCGGACGCACGAGCGCCAGGACAGGGCTCTTTGCGGCCATTCCAAGAAGCTGGTTGCGCGCTTCCGTGAGTTTTTCATGGCCGACATTCCCCTCGTCGACGAGCTGGAAATCGAAGCCGATGGCGTTGCCGAGTTCGATGACGGCCGGGGGAGGGAAAGCGAAGGCCATGGCTTCGCGGAACATCATGAAGTGCCGCATGGCCCGCCCGGCAATGGCTTGGACCCGGTTTTGCATTCCTGGACGCCGGTTCCAGTCTTTGAGGCGGATGAACGCGATGCCGGCGTTCTGCCCGCGCCCGCCGAAGCTGAAGCCCGCCACGGTCAGCACTGATTCCACGTTGTTCTTCTCCTTGGTCATCATGTAATCCCGGACCTTGTCCAGGACTTTTTCCGTGCTGCTGAGAGGAGATCCCGGCGGTGTCGTAACCTGCGCGAAAAGGACGCCCTGATCCTCGTCCGGCAGGAAGGATGTCGGAAGCTGCTTGAACACCAAGCCCATGACCACGATGAGCGCGAGGTAAATCACCAGAAAGCGTCCGCTCCGGCGCAGGATATGGTCGACCGTGCTCTCGTAACGTCCCCTGCCCCAGCTGAAAGTCCTGTTGAACCACCCGAAAAATCCGCGCGTGGATTCGTGGTGACCTTTGGGGATCGGCTTGAGCATGGTTGCGCACAGCGACGGCGTAAAGATGAGCGCGACAACGACCGAGAGAGCCATGGCGGAAACGATCGTGATCGAAAACTGCCGGTAGATGACACCGGTCGAGCCGCCAAAGAAAGCCATCGGGATGAAAACGGCGGAAAGGACCAGGCCGATTCCGATGAGCGCTCCCGTGATCTGCCCCATGGATTTGCGCGTGGCTTCCTTGGGCGAAAGCCCCTCCTCCGACATCACGCGCTCGACATTTTCCACCACAACGATGGCATCGTCCACCAAGAGCCCGATGGCCAGGACCATCGCCAGCATGGTCAGGGTGTTGATCGAAAAGCCGCAAGCGGACATCACCGCGAAAGTGCCAAGCAAAACAACGGGCACGGCGATGGTCGGAATGAGCGTCGCGCGGAAATTCTGCAAAAACAGATACATCACACAGAAAACCAGCAGCACGGCTTCGAAGAGGGTCTTGACAACCTCCTCGATGGAAATTTCGACAAACGGAGCCGTATCGAAAGGATAGACCACTTTCAAACCAGGAGGGAAAGCGGGCTTGATCCGCTCCATGGTCGCCCGCACCGCCTCGACGGTCTTGAGCGCATTGGCGCCGCTTGCCAGGCGGATGGCTATGCCCGATGTCGGCTGGCCGTTGTATCGGGCCGCCGTCGCAAAGTTCTCCCCGTCCAGCTTGACCTCCGCGACATCCCTGAGGCGGATCTGCCCGCCGGCCGCATCCACCCGCAAAAGGATTTTTCCGAACTCCTCCGGCGTCTGGAGGCGCGAGGGTCCGATGACCGTGGCGTTGATCTGCTGCCCCTCCGTCGCGGGCAGTCCGCCGATCTCGCCCGAGGCCACCTGCACGTTCTGCGCCAAAATCGCGTTGCGCACGTCCATCGGGGTGAGACTGAAATTGTTGAGTTTGGCGGGATCCAGCCAGACACGCATGGCATATTGGGCTCCGAAGACTTGGAAATCTCCCACGCCCGGCGTGCGGCTGAGCGGGTCCTGGACCGTGGAGGCCACGAAATCCTGGAGATCCGCGGCATTCATGCTCCCGTCGGTGGAGACAAACGCAACGATGACCAGAAAGTTCCTCACCGATTTCGCAACACGGATCCCGCGCTGCTGGACCTCCTGCGGAAGCAGGGGAATCGCCAGCGCCAGTTTGTTCTGCACCTGGACCTGTGCCACGTCCGGGTTGGTCCCCTGCAGGAACGTGAGCGTGATCATCATGTTCCCGTCCTTCGTGCTCTCGGACGAGAAATAGAGCAGGTTGTCGATGCCGTTCATCTGCTGCTCGATCACCTGCACCACCGAGCTCTGCACGGTTTCCGCGGAGGCACCGGGGTAGTTCACGGTGATCGAGATCGCCGGCGGCGCGATGCTCGGGTATTGCGCGATGGGAAGGGTCGTGAGCGCCAGCCCCCCGGCCAGCATCATGAAAATGGCAACAACCCAGGAAAAGATCGGACGGTCCAGGAAAAAATTAACCATGGCTCAGGAGGCGGGCTCTTCGACAGTTTCCACCGGACGCACTTCAGCCCCCGGCGCGGTTTTCTGGAGGCCTTCGACGATCACCCGGTCTCCGGCCTTCAGCCCTTCGGTAACGAGCCACTTGCCGCCGATCGAGCGATCGGTCTTGAGCACGCGAAGCTCCACCCGGTTCCCTTCGCCGACCACAAGCGCGGTCGGCTCCCCCCGCACGTTGCGGGTGACCCCCTTCTGCGGGACCATGATCGCCTGCTCGTTGACGCCTTCGTTGACGATCGCCCGCACGAACATGCCGGGAAGCAACTCCCGCCGGGGGTTCGGAAACACGGCGCGCAAGGTCACCGAATCCGTTCCCGGGTTCACGCTCACCTCGGAAAACTGGAGCGTGCCCGCCTCGGAATACCGGGTGCCATCCTCGAAGACCAGCCGGGTCGAAGCTTCCTTGGTTTGCGAGTCCTTGAGCTGGCCGGTGGCCAGTTCGCGCCGCAAACTCAGCAACTGGCTGCTCGATTGCGTGACATCCACATAGATGGGGTCGAGCTGGTGGACCGTGGCCAGCGCCCCCGCCTGGCCGGATGTCACGAGCGCCCCCTCCGTCGCCATGGAACGGCCGATAATTCCGGAAATGGGAGACAGCACCTTCGTGTATTCCAGATTGATGCTGGCTTCCTCCAGCGCCGCATTGCGCAAGGCAATCTCCGCCTCCGCCTGGCGCAGCACCGCGAAGGTGTCGTCGTAATCCTGCTGGCTGATCACTCGGGAACTCACCAGTTTTTTTCGGCGGTCCAGCAGCAGTTGCGCCACATTTTCCGCCGCCTCCGCCTTGGTCACTGCCGCTTTCGCACTGTCATAGGCGGTTTGATAGGTCGCCGGGTTGATCTGATAAAGCTGCTCCCCCAGCTTCACTTCGGTGCCTTCCGTGAACAGGCGCTTCAGGATGATTCCGCTCACTTGCGGGCGCACTTCGGCGATCCGGCAGGCGGCCGTCCGCCCGGGCAACTCGGTGACAATCTCCGCCCGCTGGGGCACCAGCGTCACCACCCCCACTTCCTGCGGCGACATCCCCCCCGGCGGCATGCCCCCTCCGGATTTCCTGCCACAGCCCGTCAGAAAAAAGGCCGCCGCAAAAAGGGCCGCCGAAACCAGAGAAAAGAACAAAACTTCCGCCGACTTGCTCCCCCCAAAAACGGAGATCCTTCCGATCGCATCCCGCGGAGAAAGTTCAGGAAAACCCTTCGGGCTCTTGATGCTGTGTTGATCCATATGCTTAATCTATTTGATTGTTAATGCAGTTAACTATATTGGGCGGGCAATTGTCAAGCACGTTGCTTTTCAATCATCCCACAAACGGAGAATTGCCGCAGTCTCCGTCCATCCGCCGCCCGGACCTAAAAACACTTCGCTCCTTCCAAAAGCAAGAGCCCCATCCGACCGGGCAAAAAGACCGTGTCCCGTTTGAGAAGCGTCTTCAACCCGCTTTTCAATATTTTCGCACCTTGAGATCTTGCTTCTGCCCTGAGAATATCCAGCATCCTCCTTGGGATGCGATTTTTTCAGATGAAGAGGGCGATCAGCAATTGGCATTGGCTTCTGCCCCTTTTTCTGGGGCTGATTGTCACAGAGGATGTCGTCCATTTTTTTGTCATGCTGGAGGCGGGAGGCCTCGGCGTCGGTCAGGCGTTTGTCAAAATCTTCGAGCCTTTCTCTTGGCTCTCTGTCTTTGGCTACCTCTTTTCGACCGGGTTTCGAATCGTTCCGTTCGCACTGCTGGCGATCATCACGGGACTTCTCGGACGAAAGATCCGGGGGGCTTTTCTCGTTTTCACGGTGCTTGGCGGGCTGATCGGAATTTTCCTTTTCTACCTCCCTGCAACGGCTTCCGTTTGGTGGCCCCTCTATGTTGGGCACCGGATGAGCTCCACCGCCGTCCTCGCATTTCTTTTCATCCCCTTTTACACCGTGCCTTACATGATCGCTGGAACGGTCGGTGGCTTGGCGGTCACGCTTTTCCTTGTTGAGCTGGAGGGACGTCTTTCAAAAGACGACCGGCGGATTTTTATCGGAGGCAGGAAGATTCCACCTGTGTTTCTGGCGTTCGGTTGTCTTGGCGTTTCCTTGGTTTTGGGTTTGACGCTCGCCAGGGGCACCCGAAGTGCGGAGGCAAAACAGGCGTTGCTGGTTGAGGCAAGATCACAGCAGACGAACCCTTCCAGACAACAGGATCTTTATGTTCAGGCGACGAATTCTTGTGATGTCAAGGTGCTGGCGGAGCTTGCCAAGAACTCTCAAACGCCAGTAAGCCGGTTGGAGGAAATATACCAATTTTGTCAGTCGCTCAATGAGAAGGGTCTCGTTTCCCGGCAGCCCTACCGCATCCTCTATTCCCTGGCTCAGAATCCCAACACGCCAAGCGGGATTTTGGTGAAGCTGTCAGAAAGAAGCGAAAGCAGCATCCGGCTCGCGGCGGGCACCAACCCGAACACACCGGTGGAAGCCCTGGAAAAGCTGATGACTGACCGCGACAATCTCGTGCGCACCTGGCTCTCAACGAATCCTCATGCGACCAAAAAAATTCTGCTGCATCTGAAATCGGATCAAGATCCCCTCGTGAGAAACTATGCAACGACCGAATGGAAACGGCATGGGTTTCGCGACGACGATGACCCTTCGTATTTTTCCAAATTGGCAGATTCCCCACCAGGCACTTCCGGTTACATGAAAAAAATGGCGTTGGACATCTGTGAAGGCAAGCCGGAAGCCGTTGACCAGCTTATCAAGATCGTTCAGGAACTCTACCTTGGCATTGATTATAACACGGAGAAAAAACGAACGCTGGACAACTATGTTTTGGTGAAGGCTGCGTTCGACATCCTTGGTGAACAGGCGGGCAAAGGCGATCCGAACGCCATGAACGCTCTCAAGCACATGGCGGGCGTTGATGTCGTGTGCGGTTGCAGCGTCCATGCACTTGGAGGCGCGGCCGCTGGTGGAAATCTTGAAGCCCTTGAAATGCTTCTTGATTACAAGCAGCACGGTTTTCTTTTATCTTCGACCGTCATCGCCATGGCTCAAGCCGCGGCGGCGAACAATGACAGAGCCATCGAATTCCTTGTGGATTTGCTGGAGCAGCCAGAGCACAAACCCCTTTGGCTCGTTGCCTCCAGGGGGTTGGAAGGAGCCGCCAAGAAAGGCAATGCCAAGGCCAAGGCAGCCTTGGAAAAGTATAAAGGGGCAAATCACAAATGACCTGGCCGGCTCCATGGAAAAAACCGGCTTCCCATTCGCTCTCAATCAGCTCACTCAAACCGGAAGGCTCGCAAATTGAACATTCCGGGGCGGAGAAATGAGACGGGCAGGCCGGCGCCTGCGGACGGGGTGGCGGGCATGGTGGAGCGGGTGACATTCCACAACGAAGAGACCGGGTTCTCGGTCCTGCGGGTGAACGTGAAGGGCAAGCGGGATCTTGTCACGGTGGTCGGGAACGTGGCGGGGATCAATGCCGGGGAATGGGTGACGGCGCAGGGAGTCTGGGTCCGGGACCACGACCACGGGCTCCAGCTCAAGGCCGACTTCATCAAATGCAGCGCCCCGACTTCGCGGGAGGGGATCGAAAAATATCTCGGCAGCGGGCTGATCAAGGGGATCGGCCCGGTCTATGCCAAAAAGCTTGTGGAGAAGTTCGACGAGAACGTCTTCACGATCATCGACCGGTTTTCGGCCCGGCTGGAGGAAGTGCCCGGCATCGGAAAAGAACGGCGGCTGAAAATCAAATCGGCATGGGCGGAGCAGAAAGTGGTCCGCGAGATCATGCTCTTCCTGCACTCCAACGGCGTCAGCACGAGCCGGGCCGCGCGCATCTACAAGACCTACGGCGAGGCCGCGATTGAAACCGTCCGGGCCAACCCTTACTCCCTCGCAAAAGACATCCGCGGGATTGGGTTCCAGACGGCGGATGTCATCGCGCAGAAGCTGGGGATCCCGCCGGACTCGCTGATCCGCGCCCGCGCGGGCATCAGCCACACGCTTGTGGAGGCGATGAACGGCGGCCATTGCGCCCTGCCAAAAGAAATGCTCATCGGGAATTCGGTGTCCCTGCTGGGAATTGGCGAGGCCGTTGTTCAGGAGGCCCTGGATCGGTTGCTTGTGGACGGGGAGGTTGTCCTTGAGGAGTCCCTCATTTATCTGCCGGCGCTGCGCGCGGCCGAGCGCGAGATTGCGGCCCGGATCCGCGACCTTGTCTCACGGCCCGCCTCCCACCCGGATATCGATTTGGAAAAAGCCGCCGCATGGGTTCAGGAGAAGACCGGGAAGGAACTCGCCGCCAGCCAGGTGGAGGCGCTGAAGCGGGCGCTTTCTTCGCGCGTCCTTGTGATCACAGGCGGCCCCGGTGTCGGAAAGACCACCCTCGTCAACGCCATCCTTCTCATCCTGCGCGCAAAAAAGACCGCCTGCCTGCTCTGCGCACCGACCGGGAGGGCGGCGAAGCGGCTCAGCGAAACAACCGGGCTCGAGGCAAAAACGATCCACCGTCTGCTCGAATTCCAGCCGTCGGGCGGGTTCGGGCGCGGACCGGACCGCCCGCTGGATTGCGACATGCTCGTCGCCGACGAAACCTCGATGATTGATGTTCCTCTTTTCAGCAAGCTGCTGCGGGCACTTCCGGAAAAAGCGCACCTTCTCCTCGTCGGGGACGTGGACCAGCTCCCGAGCGTGGGACCGGGGGCGGTGCTCGACGACGTCATCCGCAGCGGCGCGGTGCCGGTCGTCACGCTCACGGAAATTTTCCGTCAGGCAGCCGGCAGCCGGATCATCACCAGCGCCCACCGGATCAACTCCGGAAACATGCCGGACCTCGACGGGGATCCCGCAACCGATTTCTTTTTCATCGAGCGCGAGGAGGCGGAAGCAATCCGGACGACGGTCCTGGATCTGGTGAAACTCCGGATTCCAAAGAAGCTCGGGTGCGATGCCATCCAAGACATCCAGGTCCTTTGCCCGATGAACCGGGGTTCGCTCGGAACGTCGCAGATGAACGCGCTTTTGCAGGAATCGCTCAACCCCGTCCGTCCCGGCGAGCCAACGCTGGAATGCTTCGGATCGCAGTACCGGCTCCGGGACAAAGTGATCCAAACCCGGAACGACTACGACAAGGACGTCTTCAACGGCGACATCGGACGCATTGTGAAAATGGACGAGTCCGAGCGCGAGGCGGTGATTGCCTTTGACGGGAGGGAGGTCACCTACGATTTCAACGAACTCGACGAGGTGGCCCTGGCCTACGCCATAACGATCCATAAGAGCCAGGGATCCGAGTTCCCGGCCGTGGTGCTCCCGCTGGCGATGCAGCATTACCTTCTCCTCCAGCGGAACCTGATCTACACCGGGCTCACCCGGGGAAAACAGTTTGTCGTGCTGGTCGGACAGAAAAAAGCCCTCGGGACCGCGATCCGCAACGACCGCGCGGCAGAAAGGTTCTCCGCATTATCCTCCCGCCTGAAAGCCATTTTGTAGGCTTTCCATGCAGCAAAAAGCCGCCGGCCACCGCCAGTTCATGGATATCTGGCCGGTGCAAATCGCCCGCGTAGCCGGAGCGAAACCGGCCACCTGCGACGCAGGAAATCTGACCAACTGCCCCCCCTTCTGGCCCCTTCTGTGTGTGGGCAGGAGTTGGGGGGGACGGAAGAATTTCCAACACGCAGGTTGAAAACAATCCGACTGCTGCTCGAAATCTCTGAATGCACACAAAATGCGGAAGAATCGGAAAATCCGGCTACCCGCGTTTTTTGCGCGAGGGTTTCTGGTAGGGTCCGCGCGGGCGGGGCTCATGCGGGCCGGTGCCGGATTTCAGTTCCATGATCTGGTCGCGGAGGAGGGCGGCGCGTTCGTATTCGAGGTTTGTGGCGGCGGTGGACATGTCGCGTTCGAGCTCGCGGATGAGCTCGTGAAGGTCGAACTCCGCCGCATCCTCTTTGACGATCCCCTGCTCGAGTTCGCGGGCTTTGAGGATCGTGTGAAGACTCTCCTGCACCGCGCGGATGACGCTTTTCGGAGTGATGCCGTGTTCCTTGTTGTATTCCGTCTGCCGCTTGCGGCGGTATTCGCTGACATCCAGGAGCGCCTGCATGCTTTTGGTGACGGTGTCGGCGAAGAGGACGACCTCGCCGTTGATATGTCGTGCCGCACGGCCGGCCGTCTGGATCAGGCTGGTCTGGCTGCGCAGGTAGCCCTCCTTGTCGGCGTCCAGAATGCAGACCAGCGAGACCTCGGGGAGGTCAAGGCCCTCGCGAAGGAGGTTGATGCCAACCAGAATATCGCAATCCCCCGCGCGCAGTCCGCGCAGGATTTCGACGCGCTCGATCGTGTCAATGTCGCTGTGCAGGTAGCGCACCTTCAGACCGGTCTCGCGGAGGTAGTCCGCGAGATCCTCCGCCGTCCGCTTGGTCAGGGTGGTCACGAGCACGCGCTCGCCCTGCTCGATCCGCGCCCGGCAAAGCTCGATCGTGGCATCAATCTGGCCCTTCAAGGGCCGGATGCTGATCTTGGGATCGAGAAGCCCGGTCGGCCGGATAATCTGCTCGATGACAAGCGGTGCCCCGTGGGTGAGGACATCGAGAGGAGCACCAGCATCGCGAGGGGAAGTTTGTCCGGAGGCCGACGGGACGTCGGCCCTGCGGGTTACAAGTGGTGACGCAGGGCCCGCGTCCCTCCGGCCTTCGCCGAGCTTGTTTTCCGGGTTGGCGATCCACCCGGAATTCCCGACAACGCTGTTGCGCATTTCGAACTGCCCGGGCGTGGCGCTGACATAGACGATCTGTCCGCTCATGTCCATGAACTCGCCGAAATTGAGCGGCCGGTTGTCGAGGGCGCTCGGGAGGCGGAACCCGTAGTTGACGAGGACGGATTTTCGCGAGCGGTCGCCGGCGAACATGCCGCCGATCTGCGGCACGGTCGCGTGCGACTCGTCAATGACAAGAAGAGTATCCTTCGGCAGGAAGTCCATGAGCGTGTAGGGCCGCGAGCCCGGGGGCCGTCCGCTCAGGTGGCGGGAATAGTTCTCGATCCCGCTGCAGAAGCCCATTTCCTGCATCATTTCGAGGTCGAACTCGGTGCGCATCTTGATCCGCTGGGCCTCTATGAATTTGCTGTCCCGCTCGAACTCGACGACCCTCGCCTCCATTTCCCCGCGGATATCCCCCATCGCGCGGTTGAGTTTGTCATACGGGGTCACGAACTGCTTGGCGGGGAAAAGCGTGAACACGGCCAGGGTCGCGGAGACATGGCCGGTCAGAGGGTCGAACCGGCTGATCCGCTCGATTTCATCGCCGAAGAACTCGACGCGCACCGCCTCGTCCTCGCTCTGTGCGGGATGGATCTCGACCACATCACCGCGCACGCGGAATTTTCCCCGCGCGAATGCGATGTCGTTCCGTTCGTAGAGCATGTCCACAAGCTTCGTCAGCAGGGCTTCGCGCGTCATCTGCTGCGCGGGACGGATCGTGACGAGCATCTGCAGGAAATCCTCCGGCGAAGCGAGGCCGTAGATGCACGAGACGCTGGCGACGACGATCGTATCCCGGCGGCTGAGAAGCGAGCTCACCGCCGAGAGCCGGAGCCGCTCGATGTCCTCATTGATCGAGGAATCCTTCTCGATGAAAGTATCCGAGCGGGGAAGATACGCCTCCGGCTGGTAGTAGTCGAAGTAGCTCACGAAATACTCGACCGCATTCCGGGGAAAGAACTGCTTGAACTCGCTGTAGAGCTGTGCGGCCAGCGTCTTGTTGTGCGACATGATCAGCGCCGGACGCCCGAGATCCCGGATGACATTTGCCATGGTAAATGTCTTTCCCGATCCGGTGACACCGAGCAGCGTCTGGTGCCGGTTCCCGGCCAGGAGCGAGCGGTCGAGGGCCTCGATCGCTCGGCCCTGGTCGCCCTCCGGGCTGTAGCTGGAAGCTAGCTCGAATCCCACTTAAGCGACCCGGTGGCGGATCTGCGCCCGGAGGATGAGGTAGAGGACGAAAAAAAGCGAGAGCGTGGAGACGACGAGAACCACGGAATTGAACCACAGGATTCCGGCTCGCAGCCCGAAGTATTCTTTCACCGGACCGAAGAAGACGTTGAGGTGGCGGCTCTCCCGGTAGTCGCTCTGCTCCATCTCCGCCTTCGAGATCAGGTCGGTAATTTTCTGGTTCACGTAGAGCTGCTCGGCCGTCGTCCCGCTCCCCGCACCTTTGAAAACCGCCCGAACAAACGGTCCGCCCGCGATAATGGCATCAATTTTTTTGAATTGGGCATCCAGGGTTGTGGGGTCCGAAGCCTCGAGCCCTGAAAGCACGGCGAGCGTGTCCTTCAGATCCTCGAGCCGGGTTTCCTGCGCGGGCGTGAGGGTTTTTTCCGCGACGAGCCGGTTGATCTGGCTCTGGATCGCCTCCTGCCGGCGGGTGAGCGGGTTGAGCTTCGCCTGGGAAAAAACCAGCGCCTCGTAGGACCATCGGGTGGGCATGAACTCGCAGATCACCGGCACCTCCAGATCGCTGCGCGCGGGCATCGCGCTGCCGGGGTGACTGTTCACCCACTGTTGGATCGAATAGATGAAATCGAGGTTGCGGTTCATCTCCTCGTATTTGATGAGTGCACCGCCCAGGATGATCTGGGGGATGATGACCGCCGGGATGATCAGGATGGCGGTCTTGCTTTCGGCCACGAGAGAGGAAATGACAAGGCCGAGGGACGCCCCGGAGCCCGCCGTGAGAAACATCGCCCAGAAGACGATCCAAAACCCGCCGCGGACGGATAACAACCAGTTGCCGATCCATGCGAAAAGCGCGCACTGGATCAGGGCGAAGGCCGCCAGTGTCAGTGCCTTGGCCAGAACATAATAGGGCAGGCGCACGTCGAGGTTCCGCTCCCGGATGAGGACCGGCCGGTCGCGAATGATGTCATCCACGCTGTTCGTCAGACCGAGAAACATCGCCACCACAAGCGCGATGAAGAGATAAGTGGGAATGTGGAATGCGGAGGCGAAGTCGTAAACGTCTTCCTTCGTATATCGGAGGACCATCCCGGTGAGAAAAGCCAGGAGCGGGGCAGCGAGGATGGTTGTGACCAGGTTTGCCGGATTCCTCAGCTTGCTGATGAACGCGCGCTTGAGAAGCACGATGAACTGGTGCCACTCTTCGCGCCACCGGATCTGTGTGCGGCGGCGGGCCGGCGCGGGCGGCGGGGTGGTCTCGCGCGGGGTGGCCGACGGCTGCTGAACGTCCTTCATCAGCAGGTAGGCCTCATATTTGTCGCGCCAGTAGTCGGGCGAGAACCGGCGCGCGGGCACGAGCTGCCCCCGGTTGTTTTCCTCGAAGATGATGTCGCCGCCGAGATCGCGCAGCGGGGTCTCCAGCACATCGAAAATAAACTCCGGGCGGGTCGTGCCGCAGGCTTCGCAGCCGCCGAGCGCCGTCCCGAAATGCTGCTGGTGCTCGGCCTCCGCGAAATACTTCAGCATCTCCTGCGGCGTTCCGAAAAAGACGAGCTTCCCGCCCCGGTCGAGCAGGGCCGCCTTCTGGAACATCTGAAAAATCTTTGACGTCGGCTGGTGGATCGTGACCAGCACGATCTTGTTGTGCGACATCCCCCGGATGATATCGATCACATGCTCGGAATCCTTCGAGGAGAGCCCGCTTGTCGGCTCGTCAAAGAGGAAGACGTCCGCCGAGCTGACCATGTCGAGGCCGATGTTCAGGCGCTTGCGTTCGCCGCCGCTCAGAGTCTTTTTGTGCGCGCTGCCCACCACGAAATTTCTGCGCTCGTTCAGCCCGAGTTCGGCCAGTTTGCCGTCCACCCGCCGGAGCCTCTCGCGCCGCGAGAGGTGGGGAGCTCGGATCGCGGCCGCAAAATTCAGGTTTTCCTCGATCGTGAGGTGTTCATCAAACGCATCGTATTGGGGGATGTAGGTGACGTATTTCCGGAGGGCGTCGTAGTTTGCATAGAGCGACCGGTTGTTGAAGAAGACGTCTCCCTGATGTGGCGGGAACTGACCGGCGAGGGCGCGCAGGAGCGTGCTCTTGCCACACCCGCTCGCTCCCATCACACAGACCATCTCGCCGCGCAGCACGGAAAAGGAGAGGCCGTCAATCGCGACCGCCCGGTTTCCAAACCGGCAGACGAGGTCGCGCACCTCAAGCGAGCGGATGACATTCCGCTCCTCCTCGATCAAGCGCTCGGTGAAGTTGCAGCGGAGGATCTGTCCGACATCCACGCGGATCGTGTCTCCGTCCGCCAGCGGGGCCGTGTTGCGGACCGGCACCCCACGCACCAGGATCGGACGGTCGGATTGAATGACTTCGAGGTGCCCTTCCCGGCGGTCGTAGTCGCAGAAAATCTTCAGCAGCACATCGCCGCCCGACCCGGGAGCCAGAAGAATGTCGTCCTCCTGCAGAAGTCCGGGATTGTTCGACACCAAGTATTCGTTCTTCGAGGTTTTGAGTTGGAAGCGTCCGCCGTAGGATCGCGCGCGCCGGCGCAGGTCGCCGAGGTCGAGTTCGCTGTCGTTGTGAAAAACGATTTTGTCCTCAAGTGTGGCATCCACGACAATGCCCTGGTTCAGTCGGACGCCTTTGAGGACGGCGTCCACGTTGCGAAGCGCGCGGACTTTGACCCGGAGCCCGAATGTCACCTGCAGGCAGGAGTCCCGCGAGTGGCTCTTCTCGAGGCGCACCTCATCGGACCCGCTCACCGCAATGAAAATCTCCGGCAGCGTGACGTTTTTCTTGGCGTTGAAATAAAAGACAAGGTCGGCATAGGCGAGGACCTGGTCATCAATCAGCACCCGCTGTCCGGTGTAGAGCCGGGCAAAGTCGCCCGGCTTGAGCGCCCGGCCCTGCACGACAAGATTCCTCCCGCTCAGGTTTTTCAGGATCACCAAGTTGCCATACCGGTAGGCGTTGAGGTGCTCGTCCGCGGCGAAATCGGCGAGCGCGACATCCGCGTGATCGGGGTTTCCGAAGCTGACCATCTCGAGGGGGGAGGCCCCGGCTTGGTAAACCGTGGGATCGGACTGGTCGTCCGAGTTGAGCTGATAGACGATGTCAATCGCCTGCTCGGCCATGCCCAGGCGGGACATGAACGAGTAATACGCGATGACCTGGTCCTGGCGGAGGCCCGCCTTGGCGATGAGGTCGTAGAGCTGGACGCCGAGGAGGATCTTGCGCTCGTCGCTGAGCTGTCCGGCCAGTTTCTGAGCCATTTCGTTGAGATCCTGCTTCTCGTGCAGCGCCTCGCCGAACAGCTTCCGCAGTTCGGAATAAACCGCGTCCGGATAGTCGTAACGAAGGAACCCGAGGCCGGAGTCGATTTCCTCCTCCAGCAGTTCGCCGTCGGCCCGTGCGAATGCGGCGAGCACCTTGATCAGCGTCGGCAGGAGATTCGGGCCCTCGGTCACCGTGCGGGGCTTCCGCTGCAGCCTCCGGAAAAAATGCCGGGCGCGCGACCGCACGGAGGAAAACCCGCGCAACGCGCCTTCAATACGGCGCTGCACGCTTCCCGGATCAGGCTGTGAATTCACGGTTTCCACGAAAAGCCGGAATCTATCCTCCTCCCCCGCCCATTGCAATCCGCGTGTGAACGGGTGTTCGGAGTTCCCTTCGTTGATCCCTTCGTTTATCCTTGCCATCCCAGCCAGCGCGTTCAGGTTTCACACGACCGAACGCATTATGAGTCCACAAAACATGGCAAGAGCGATTGGGGTCGCGATATTGATTTTTGTCGCAGCCATCATGGCGTCCTCCGGAACGTATGTCATCCAGCCCGGCTACCGGGGTGTGGAGGTGGTCCTCGGCAGGGTGTCCCCGGCCTTCAAACCCGAAGGGTTCGGATTCAAGTCGCCGTTCATCACCATGATTTATCCCGTCTCCATCCGGCAGCAGACGTCCGAGGAGAAAGCCGAGTGTTACTCGGCGGACTTGCAGCAAGTGTCGGTGGTCTTGCGTGTGCTCTACCGGATCCCGGAAAGCGCGGTCGTCAAATTGTTTCAAGGCTATCGCGGCGATGCGTTTCAATCCCTCATTGCTCCCCGCGTCCAGGAGGCGCTCAAGGAAGCCGCCGCGCAGCAGAGCGCGGAGCAAATCGTCAAGAACCGCGAGCTCATCAAGTCCCGCGCCCTCGATCTTGCACGCGCGAAGATCGGGGACCTGCTGGTTGTCGAGGACATCGTGGTCGAGGACATCGTCCTGACCCGGGAACTCAAACAGGCGATCGAACAGAAGATGGTGCAGGAACAGGATGCCGCGAAGGCCAAGTTCACCCAGCAGCGCGCCCAAATCGAGGCGGACACGACCTTCATCAAGGCCGAGGGCGAGGCCAAGTCCATCGTCATTCGCGGCGAGGCGCTCAAGGAAAATCCGGCGTTTGTCGAGCTCCAGATCGTGGACCGCTGGGATGGCGTTGCGCCGCGCATCATCGGGAGTGGCAGCAACGTTCTCATGACACTGTCCGACCTCGAACGCCGCAACAAATAATACCATGTCCGACAGCTTATCCCGTTCTCCCAACTGGCGCGGCCCCGCTGCCAACGCGCAGATGCCGCCATTGCTTTCCAAATTGATCGCAGGCGCGGTCGTCCTGCTGGTGCTCGTCCTCGTCGGCGCGGCATCCAGTTACATTATCCAACCCGGCACGCGCGGCGTCAAAATCACGCTCGGCAAGGCGGCGGACCAGTTCCTGCCGGAGGGGTTCGGTTTCCGCATGCCCCTCATCACGGAGATTGTTCCGGTGTCGATCCAGCAACACACGGTTCCGCTGCAGGCGGACTGCTTTTCATCGGATCTCCAGCAGCTCACGGTGGAAGCGCGCGTGCTGTATCGCGTTCCCGAGGAGTCCGTCGTGCAGATTTTCCGGCAATACGCCGGGGACCCGTTCGACAGCCTCATTGCCCCGCGCGTGCAGGAGGCGCTCAAGGAAGTCACCGCCGCGCTGACGGCCGATCTCATCGTCAAACGCCGCGACCAGGTCAAAAAAAGCGCCCTTGCAGCCGCGCGGTTGAAGATTGGAGAAATTCTTTTCGTGGAAGACATCGTCATTCGGGACATCCAGCTTTCCAAGGAACTGGAAGCCGCCATCGAAGCCAAAATGGTGGCCGAGCAGGAGGCCGAGCGGGCCCGCTTCACCCAGGTGCAAACCAAGGTCGAAGCGGACACGGCGGTGATTCGCGCCCAGGGCGAGGCCCGGGCGATCCGCGTGCGGGGCGAGGCGTTGAAACTCAATCCGGCCTTTCTCCGGCTGCAAATCGTCGAGAAGTGGGATGGGAAATCCCCCCTGGTCGTGCCAGCGGACCCGAACAATTCCGGCCCGAACCTGCTGTTGCCGCTTGGTGCGCTCGCGCAGCCTCCCAAGCCATGATGAGCCCGCGCGCGCGCGCCCTGCTGCAGACGGCGGTGCTTCTCGGAGTCTGCCTGGGGCTGTTCCTGATCTTTCCCGGCGCGTTTGCCTTCACGGAACTGGCCGCCCGCGAACTGCGCTATTTCTGGTGGTTGATCCTGCTGGTGGCGCTGGCCGCCTGGTTGATCTGGGGCTTCAAGAAACGCCCCTAACCCGGCTTCGACCGGCGCGTTGCAAGCCAGCAGGAGCAGAGTTCCTTGCCAAATCGCTCCGCGACGATTAGCTCATTTTCATGAAAAATGACAAGGAACGCCTGGCCGGGCTTCACTGCCTCGCCGTCGCGGCGTATCGCGAGGGAGAACGGAATCCGAACACGATGCTGTCACCGCTGGATGGCGCGTATCTGGCTTCCATCGGCCTCCCCCGGCAGGTGCTTTTTGATTATGCGGAGGACTTCGTCAACGCGGGCGAGCCGGATTGCCAGACCTTCGTGCGCGTGGCCGGGATCCGCAGCGACTACTTCCGCCGGGTCCGGAACGGCGCGCCGGCCCTGCGCACCGTTCAGGAGAACGAGCTTCCGCTGCGCGAGCAGGAATGGGAGGGCATCGCGTGGCTGCCCCGGATCACCGCCAAGGCCCGGTGTTTTCTGGACGGCTCACTCTGTCGTGAGGTCATGTATGGCTGCAGCGGCGACAGGGCCTTTCTTCGGAAATACCAGCTCACGCTTCCGGATTTTCTCGCCACGGTGAGAGACTCGGCAGAGGACCGGGAAAACATTTTGCGGCGCGTCCGCGGAGGCGGGTGAGCCGAATGGGACTTAAGCACACTTGAAAGCGGCGTCCCGCCGCTTTCCTCAGAGCAAAGCAAGCGGCAAGATCCCGCTTCGAGATCCCAAAGCTCTCTTAAGTTAGATGCCATTCGCCAGCTTCTCCCATCCGCCTCCTTCCTCATCGGCTCCGGGAACCCGGTTGGAGGATGGCGGGCAGCCATGTCCAGACGATTTGCGTGGAGACGGCATAATTCCAAACCGCTCCGATCAAGGCCCCGCTCGCTCCTGCAAACCACCATGGGATTTTGTTTGTAAAAAGGTATTCGGCGGTTTGGACATTCACGATCGCTCCCAGGGCGCAGACGGCCACATAGGCGAGGAGGCCGGGCAGAAGCAGACGCCCGCGCAGACGCCTTGAGCGGAACGTCACGGCATTGTTGATCAGAAAATTGGAGATCATGGCCACGGCCGTTGCGATGATCTGGGCATGCACGAAGGGGATTCCCGCCGCGAGGTAAAGCAGACCCAGCACGGAAAGATGGAGGAGCAGCCCCAGCAGCCCGGCGCTGACATAAAGCACAAAACTGACCGGGAGCAGACGTCCGAGGGTCTTGTCGGCCAGCAGGTAGAGATACTCCAACCCGACGACGATATCGAGTTTGCTTTCCCCGTGCTGACGGGGCCGGAACTCATACGGAAACTCCCGGGTGCGCAGCTTGCGGCGGCTCGAGAGCACGATATCCAGAAGGATCTTGAATCCCTTCCCGGTCATTTGACGGACCGTCTCGTCGAACAGCTCCCTGCGGATCACAAAGAACCCGCTCATCGGATCCGTGAGCGGCGTGCGCAGCAGGGATTTTTCGAGGAACGTGGCAAACCGGCTCACAGCCTTTCTCTTCCTGGACCAGTTGCCCAGACTTCCGCCCTTGGAGTACCGCGTCCCGACCGCAAGATCCAACTCGGGATCCTCCTGAAAGGCGGCGACCATGGCCGGAAGGATCGTTTCATCGTGTTGAAGATCCGCATCCATGACGGCGAAGACATCTGCCGGGCTCGATCCCATGCCCTCCAGGCACGCGGAGGTCAGCCCCCTCCGGCCAATCCGGCACAGGTGGCGCACGCGGGGATTTTTCCGCGAGAGGTCCCTCAGCACTTCCTGCGACCCGTCGTCCGAATCATCATCAACAAAAACAACCTCCCACTCAAACCGGCCGAGAATCGCCTCCAAGCGCCCGACGACCAGCGGAATGTTCTCGCGCTCGCGGAATGTGGGGACGACGACGGTCAGAAATAGTGGCTCCATGAACAAAATGGCGGGCGGTTGGTTCGGAAGATCAGGTTTTTCCGGTCGGTCGGGAGGTGAACAAAAACCCGATGACACCCCCTCCCGGCACGGTGCCATATCTGGATGCTCGCGGCCCGGTTCACAAGAAAAAACCGGATGCCCAGGCCGGCGGATGCGGCGCGTGTTGCCTCAATGAAAAAAGACACTTTGGGGTAAAATAGTTTTGTCTCCTTTGGCGGATAGCGAGGCTTGTTCATAAACGCCCGGAGGGCGAGGTAGCGGCAGCCCGAGCCCGAAGGGCTGAGCT
>Ga0247842_10002559_pt1 | contig 26628 bp, 28 predicted proteins | sample LaCruzMarch2015__3_FD_192411 | JGI IMG/M metagenome (GOLD analysis project Ga0247842, IMG submission 192411) | Freshwater microbial communities from meromictic Lake La Cruz, Castile-La Mancha, Spain - LaCruzMarch2015_19m | ecosystem: Environmental > Aquatic > Freshwater > Lake | place: Spain...
TTCTCGCTTAGTTACCTCCGAAACTATCCATTTAATTTTCTTCTTGTTTAGCTTTTTCATAAGTTCTAGTTGTTTTCTAGAACTTATCTGTGTTATCGAGGTAACCTTATTTCTGGATAACACATTTTGAAAACAAAATCGATTAATTTATAATCTCCCGGGGCTAAGATAAGTTATGTTTGAAGATATAAAGGCAATATACAAAAATGATCCTGCTGCTCGGGGATTAGAGCCAATACTTTATCCGGGTTTACATGCGATCATTATACATAGATATATTTCTCGTCCGCTTTATATGATTAAACTAAGATTTTTAGCAAGACTTATTTCACAGATTGCGAGATTTTTAACAGGTTTGGAAATACATCCCGGAGCAAAAATTGAAAAAGGATTTTTTTGTGATCACGGCATGGGTGTCGTTATAGGGGGAACTGCAGAAATTGGAAAAAATTGTGTGATGTTTCATGGAGTTACTCTTGGTGGAACAGGAAAACATGAAGGGAAAAGACATCCAACATTGGGAGAGAACGTATTAATTGGAAGTCATGCTACTATTTTGGGTCCGATAAGGATTGGAAATAATGTTAAAATCGGGGCAGAAACAGTAATAATAAATTGTGATGTTCCGGATAACTGTACTGTTGTTGGGGCTCCAGGGAAGATTGTAAGATTGAACGGAAAGAAGGTAAACATTAAACTGAAGCCAAATAAAAAATATTCCTCTTAAGTAAGTATTATTTTCCTTAGGAATATTTTTAAACAAAAGATTTATTTATCTTAAAAACCGCCCCCTTATATGAAAATAGATGGTGATTTGGCAGAATTAATGGGCATCCATATTGGGGACGGATGCATTAGCGAAAATGATAGATACTCTGAATATTATCTTGGGGGCGATATAATTGAAGAAAAAGAATATCATAATACCTGGGTTGGTCCTCTTTTTAATAAGAAAATAATGCGCCCCTTATTTAACAAAAATGTAAATTACAAAGAGCACCCCAAAGTTGGAATTTATGGATTTCATATCTTCAATAAGAAGTTAGTTGATTTTTTTAATAAAGAGTTAAGTATAAAATCTGGACCTAAGATTAATGTAAGTATTCCTAAGATTATTCTATCCAATAATTATCTATTAAAACGATTTATTCGTGGATTGTTCGATACCGATGGAAGTCTTTATTTTGATAAAAATCGTTCTGCTAAATGCCCCATAAATAATAAACCGGTTATAAAACTAGGTACTGTTTCAGAAAGATTAGTATTAGGAGTCTTTAATTCTTTAAAAAAATTTGGTCTTCATCCAAGAATGAAAAAACCTTACAAGGGTAAACGTGATAAAAATGTAGTTTATACTGTTCTGCTATATAGAAAAGCAGATATAAACTTTTTTATTCATAAAATCTGTTTTAAAAATTCTAAACATTCTTCCAAATGGCTTTTATTTAAGAAATTAGGTTACTGTCCTTCAAATACTAAACTAGAACAAAGAAAAGCTATGCTAATTAATAGTTCCAAAAATTTATAAGCCTATATATTTAAGTATAATCACGCGGGGGTTTCGGAGCGGTCAAACGAGTGGGACTTAAGATCCCATGGCTTAGTGCCTTCGTAGGTTCGAATCCTACCTCCCGCATTTTGACTTCTATATTATTCTTAATTTTACTTAAACACTATTGCTCGCTTGGTATCTGTACTCAAACATTTTTTAGATTATACTCTTCTAAATGCTCGTTTTTGCATATTTATACAATTTTTCTGCGAAAGATTTAAATAGTGTAGTAACTACCAAGTTACATCAAAATGAAGTCACCTACTAAAAATATTTTACTTTTTGCATCGGTATTATTGCTGGGAGTTTTTCTTTTAAATTTTGCTAGTGCATATTGCGGTTATGTTACAGATTGTGGTTTATGCCCTAATTCTTGCAATTGTGCTCTATCTTATTGTGATTATGGTTTACCTCAAAGTCAGTGTTCTGCAGCGGGCGGATATTGGTGTAATAATGCTCATGGAACTTATTGTGGGCAACAATTATGCGGAAATGGTTGTGATCAGCCTAATCCACCTAATCCTCCGACTGGTGCAGGAGTTGGCTATGTTGATAGTTTGACTAATTGTGTCTTTACAGGATGGGCAAGAGATAATTCTGATTTAAACTTTAAATCTACAGTTCATCTTTATATTGATGGTCAAGCAGGAGTCAGTCCGTATGGAATGAACATAGGGCTTGCTGATGCTCCTCGAGAACCAGCAGTAGGTGTACATGGTTTTAATTCTGTTAGAGCTAGTTTAACAGCTTATTTAGCTAGCATAGGTGCTAGCACGGGGCATGGAGGAACAACCCATACTGTTTATGGTTATTCTTGGGATAGGTTTGGTAATCTATACACATTATCAAATTTTCCAAAAACTTTCACTATTCCTATTGAAACTTGTAATGGTGCTGATGATGATTGTGATGGTGTTGTTGATAATGGACTTAAGATAAACGGAGGTTGGAGTGGCTGGAGTGGCTGGTCAAATGCTGGAACTTGCGGAGAGTTTAACTCATGTAAACAAAGACAACTTCGTGTAAGAACATGTAATAATCCTTCTCCTTTTTGTGGTGGAGCATCTTGTCCTGGTGAAAATTCAGAGATTCAAGATCTTAATTGTGGAACGATAAATGGTGGCTGGAGTGGTTTTGGTTCATGCTCAAACACTTGCGGAACAGGAACACAAACAAGAACTTGCAATAATCCTTTTCCTTCTTGTGGTGGTGCTCAATGTTCTGGTTCTTCGACACAATCTTGTACGAGTTATTCTAGCTGTACTTATTCATGGCAATATGGTTCTTGGAGTTTATGCTCAACAACATGCGGAACAGGAACACAAACAAGAAGTGCATCATGTTTGAGAAGCGACGGAACAACGGTTGCAGATAGCTTTTGCGGAACACCAACCTTAAGTCAAACATGTACAGATACTTCTGGATGCCCTTTAACATTACCGATAATAAATATCACTTCTCCAATAAATGTAACTTATAATACTACTTCAGTATTGCTAAATGCAACTTCAAATCAAATAGTCACATTGAAATATTCACTGAATGGTGCAGCCAATATAACTTTCACTCCTGCGATAGCAATAACAGCCATAGAAGGAAGCAATGGTCTTTTTGTTTATGGGACAAATTCAAATGGAACAGGACAAGCATATGTTCTTTTTAATGTGAATACAACACAGATTAATCAAACAAATGGGACTATACCTATAATAACAATAATAAGCCCTACAAACGGAACATACAATACAACATTAATCTTATTAAACGCAACTTCAACTCAAACAGGCATGTCTTGGAATTATAGTTTAAATGGCAATGCTAATATATCTTTCACACCAGGAATAGATAATCTTACTCTTGGAAATGGAACTTATAATTTATTAATATATGGAACAAATGTAAATGGTACTGGTTTTGATACAGTTAATTTTGTTATAAATACATCTTCAAATGGAACAATAGTTTATACTTATTCTTGGGAAACAGACTCCTGGAGTTCATGTTCTGGTGGAGAAAGAGATAGAGATGTTTGGTGTCAGAGAAACGATATTGTTAATGTCTCAGATAGTTTTTGTTCTGGAATAGCAGAACCAGCCGATACTGATGATTGTGGTAGTGGTGGAAGTTCGAATAATAATCAAGTAACAGTTATAAATAATAGTGGAAAAAATCTTGTTATAATAAATCAGACAACTACATCGGGGGTAATATCTTTATTGAATGGTAAGAAATCTTTGTCACTTACTTATAAAAATTTACTTTGGCTTCTTGTATTTTTTATTCTTTTGCTTTTATTAATAATTCTGATAATTTTATTAATAAGATCAGCAGATAACTCTAGATAAGCTTTAAATATCATAAATCACTTTTATATTCGTGCAAGCATGCCGGCGCGTTAGCCCTGCGCCATTTGCAAGCGGGCTTTAGGCAGGCTTAAAGAGATAAGTGAGACGAGGAATGGAAAATCCAAATGTCAACGTTGACGTTTTGTCCTTCTTGATCTTGCTTATGTGAATCGGGTCAGGTCTTGATCGAAGCAGCCCTAATCATAAGTTAAGGTGCTTGAGGGGTAGCGAAACCGAGAAGATTTTTGGCAAGTTTTTCATTTCTTATCGAGCAAGTCTCCTGCTTGCACACTTTCTATTTCCATAAACTTTAGTTTTATGACAAGATTGTTAGTTTTTAATTAAGCGACAGGAAGCAGAATGCGGAGGATAAGTTTTAGGCGTTAAGAATTATTTGTTTGAGAATTCATTCTTTTTAGAAGTCGTTATTAACTATGCTAAACTACACTCTTTAGAATCATCTACTTCAATATTTATCATTGCATTTGTGCATATTTGCAATGAGTTTTTTCCTTCTACAAATGGTTCTATTTGTATTAATAGAATTATGCTGGGATAATTGAAAACTAGTCCTGTTTCATTTCCCGGTCCAAGTGATTTATCTTCAAATCCGTCAGTTATCATACTGAAATAGAATCTCCCTGTTTCTCTAAGGTTCTCACAATCTTCGCTGAAGTCACACCAAAGTCCTGTTGCGGGAATAGTTGATATGTTGTTTGAAGTTCTTATAAAAAATCCATCAATATTAAAATTTCCATTGTTTTTTATTATCAGATTTAAACAATTACCAGAAGAGCATTTGTCATCGTGACTACAATTATAACTTTTTATGTACAATGAAATATCTTCTGGGCAGATTTCTGAAACAGAAGGGATTCGTGTAGACATCCATTGATAAACTGTAGCAGAAATTCCAAGTGCTATTACTATAAGTAAAACGTAGGAGATTATTTCGCTTACTGCTTTTCGCCTATTGATTCTTTTTGTTTCGAACATACTTGTTAAATCCATCACTTTTTGTCATTATAAAGAAAAAGTCTTCATCTTGGTTTAAATTTAAAGGATAAGTCGTATTAAGAAGAGTTATACTGATATTATTGCCTTTTACTGTTGTTGTGTTTAAATTATATCTAAAACTTTCAGTCGTAAAATCAGTAACACCTGCGTTAATAGTTATTGCTCCTGTTGAATTTTTTGATATAACTGTGACCTGTGCATTACTGCTGTTTCCATGAATTATAACAAGGTCAACTTTTTCATCTGTTTCTCCGATATATTGACCCATCATTTCTGAAAATTCTTTTGTTACAGAATCAAGATCTTTTTCATTATATTTTCCATATTCTATTATCTTTTGCCCTTCTAAGTTCATTGTTTCTCCCAAGCTCATAAATTTTGCAGGTTCTTTTTTTATGATAATATAATTAGAGACACTGGCTAGACCTATTATGGCCATAATGATAATCACTGCGCCGATTATATAGAACTGCGCTTTCTTTCCTCTTTTCATGATTTTACTAAAATATTGAACTATATAAATTTTTTCAAAGAAATGTTTATAAAGCTGAGATTATATAAATGAATATCTGTTAAAAAAAGAGCATGAAATTAAATTATCCTAAAAAAGCAATTAGTCCAGTTATAACAACAGTTCTTTTAGTTCTCTTAGTTATTGTTCTTGCATCCATAATTATGATTTGGTGGAAAAGTTTTCTTGGCGAAACTATAACTAAACTTGATGAATCTTCAGGAAAGCAAAGATCAATAGAACAGTTCTGCAGTAGGGTTGTGCTTAGTGCAACTTTAAGTGGAACAGATGTAACTGTTGTTAATACCGGAAGTATACCGGTTTATAAGGTGGGTTTTCAGAAAATAACAAAAACAGATACAAAAATACAAATTTTTGATTACCAGATTATTGGGGGGGCTTCTTCAAAACCAATACCTTTGGGTCCAGAAATGACGCCGGGAGCAGGAGATAAGCTTTATATCATACCTATTTTGCTTGGTAATAATGACCAAGGTGAACAAAAGGAGTTTCAATGTCCAGAAGAAAATTGGAAGCAAATAGTTTTTTAAAAATGAAAACAAAAAAATTAAATTCGCGAACCGATTTTGAGAATAGAAATTTTCTAAGGTCGAAAGCCTCGCAAAGCGAAGTCATAACTACTGTTCTTTTAGTATTAATTGGAATTGTCGCAGTAGGTTTGCTTTCAGCATTTGTTATAGGTTTTGTACGTAATAATCTGAAGAGTAGTGATTGTCTTGGTCTTCAGGGAGAGGTTACAATAAATACTGAAGAAGCAGTAACTTTTTTTAATTTAACAAGCAATGTTTCTTTTGTGGTTATTGAAAGAAGCCAAAAAGATTTTAATTTGAGCGGTATAAATGTTATTCTTGAAAATGATAAGTCTTCAAAGATGTACAAGATTAGGGTAGGTAATGGTACAAATATATGCGAGGTCACTACTAGTATGAATTGTACATATGGCACAAATATTAATCTTCCGGGAACGTCAAACCCCAAGGTTACATACATGATAAATTCTGCACCTGATTTTAAAATAAGTTCTGTCAAAAAAATATCTATTGTTCCAGTATTAAAAGGAGAAGTTGCATGTAACGAAGCAATGGATGAGAAGCAGATGCCGACTTATCCGTAGTTGGATTTTTTTAATTAATTTTTATTTATAGCGGGGGGTGTTTTTATTTTCCCCATATTTTGCTTCTTTGTGGGGGAAGACTAATGCCGTTTATTATAAAATCAATCTAAGTAAAGTTTAAAAAAGTCTTTTGATTATACTTTATATACTATTCAGCGCATTATATAACATTAAAAATATCACATGCTAAAAAAAAGAGGACAGATTGGCATAGAGGTGGTCGTATACACCCTTATCGGGCTTGCAATACTTGCAATAGTCCTGGCAACAGTAACTCCAAAAATAAAAGAATATTCTGATCGGGCTATAATAACACAAACAGAAGAATCATTAAATCGTCTTGATGAAACAATTTCTGCGGTTCAGTTAGCAAGTGGAAATCAAAGAGAAGTAAACTTTAGGATAAGAAAAGGAGAGATTATAGTTGATCCTAGGGCAGATATTATTAAGTTCACACTTAAAAATTCAAATTTGAGATATAGCCAACCAGATGTAACTATTTTAAACGGAAATGTAAATATTCTCACGAAAAATGCAGCCAATGGTTATGACATAACTCTTTTGCTTAATTATACAAATATGGTTAATATTACTGTAGGAGATTCTGAATCTGACAACCTTCAACTTATTTCTTCTCCTAATTTTTATAATATTTTAATTAAATACTCTGGCGAGTTTGACCGAAAAGTTGACATAAGGCAGATATAAAATGGAAGAGACAATAATAAATTTATCTCCCAGCATTCCACCGATGCCGATGATAAAAGATAAAACAAAAGTGGATATAAGATACATGCTTATTTCTCCATATGTTTCTGCACATATATTCTGGGATAATGAAAAAAACGAGCTTATTTATGAGATTGAAGAGCCATTATTGAATGAAAAAGAAAAGAAAATTCTTGAAGAAATTGAAAGAGAGATGACTGAGATAATAAGTATCGATGTTCTTGTGGATAATACTCTTGAGGCAATGAATAGTTATATTCACAAAACAGCAAAATTACTCATAAGTGAGCTTGGATTAAAAGTTGGAGAAGAAGAATACAAAAAGATTTTTTATTATCTTTACAGAGATTTTATTGGTTTGAATGAAGTAGAACCATTAATCAGGGATTATTTTATAGAAGATATTGAATGCAATGGAATAGACACCCCCATATACATTGTTCATCGTCTTTATCGAAATTTGAAGACAAATATAAAATTTTCTTCAATTGAAAGAGTAAGTAGTTTTGTTGAGAAAATAGCACAAAGATGTGGGAAATATATCTCTTATGCTTCGCCAATTCTAGATGGAAGTCTTCCTGATGGGAGCAGAGTTAATGCAACATATACTAAAGATATCTCCAGTAAGGGACCAACATTTACTATAAGAAAATTTACAAAAATTCCCTGGACTCCTACTCAATTGATATCTATGGGGACTGCTAGCCCTGAAATGCTTGCTTATCTTTGGCTTTTAATTCAGTATAAGGGAAGTATGATTATTGCAGGAGGTACTGCTTCAGGGAAAACAACTTTATTGAATGCTGTTTGTTTTTTTATTCCCTCTGATGCAAGGGTTGTTTCTATAGAAGATACGAGGGAGTTAAGTTTATTCAGGGAAAATTGGCTTCCCAGTGTTTCAAGATCTTCAATAGGTGCGGGCGGTGTTGGAGAAGTAAGCTTATTTAGTTTACTTAAGAGTTCATTTAGACAGGCTCCTGATTATGTTATTGTTGGTGAAGTTAGAGGAGAAGAAGCCAGCGTTTTATTTCAAGGAATGGCTTCCGGTCATTCATCATTAAGCACGATTCATGCAGATTCTGTTGATACGTTAATAAAAAGATTAGAAACTCCGCCAATAAATCTTCCTCCAACCCTGATAAATACGGTTGATGTTGTAACTATTATGACCCATGCTTTAATTGGAAAACAGGAAACGAGAAAATTAAGAGAAATTTCCGAGATTGTGAATGTGAGTGCAGATGGTATTGCCACGATAAATACACCTTTTATATGGAATGCAAGAGAAAATGTTTTTTATTCAAAACAGACAAATTCGGTTTTTGAAAAAATTTATAAAAAATTTGGACTTAATCCGGAAGAATTGAATAAGGAATTAAAATTAAGAAGCTCGCTGCTGAATAGTATGGCCAATAAAAAGATTTTCAGATTTGAGGAAGTTCAAAATATAATCAATAAATATCATCAAAATCCTGCTTCTGTTCTTAAAGAATTTGGGATTTCTGCGTAATTCTCTGATTTAATAATTTGTTAAAAATTCATCAAGTTTATAAATATTTGAATTCTTTCTATAATGGCACATTAAACTGGCTTAAAAAAGAGAAACTATGCAAAAATCAGATCTTATAGTCCTTGGGCAGGTTATAGATAGTTTGAACTATTCTTTAAATGTACTTGAGAATTCAATAAACAAAAATAATCTGGGGGGAGTAGATAAAGCAAAAAAAGCAATACTCGAACTCCAAGAAAAAATATCCAGTATTACCCGCGACTTATGACACTAAAACTTTTAAAATCAAATATAACCAGGGAAAAAGAAATATTTCGGGAAATAAAAAGTTTTTTTTATAATCTGAACTCTATGAAAGCAGATACTAGGAGGGATAGAAATAAAGAAATACTTCTTGAGAGTTCTATAAATTCCTTAGTAGGTCAACTTAAGATAATAAATAATTCAATACCAGAAATTCTTGATAATATCGGGCAAAAAAAGATTAAACAAATTTCAAAAGAAGAAAAATTTGCGCAGATAAAACTGGGGGATAAAGAAAGTAAAAAAGGGTCCCCTGAAATAAACTTGAATGTGGAAAGATTGCCTGAGCAAAAGATTACTTCAGATATAAATAATGAAAAAATAGTTTTGAGTAAAGAAAAATCAGATTATTATATTATTCTTTCAAATAAATTTTTCAAGCCGTTTTCTGAAAATTTAATAAAAAGAGGTTATTTTTCTAATATTAATTATGAACTTAGAAAAATAACTTCGCCATATATACTTAAAAGTTATATTTCTATGATGTTTCTTACAATAGCCCTCGCGTTTTTACTTGGAATCCTCTTTTTTGTTCCAATCTGGCTTCTTTTTTCTTCTCTAAAGGTATCTTTTTTAGTTCTTTTAATTCTTCCATTAATCGCGTTTTTTTTAATGTATACTTATCCCTCTTCACAAAGAAAATCACTGGAAAAAAGCATAAATCAGGAATTGCCTTTTGTGGCGATATATCTTGCTGCTATAGCAACTTCTGGAATAGAGCCAAGTAAAATATTTGATGTTCTTGAAAGAACAAAAGATTATCCTGTGACTAGAAGAGAGATAAAAAAACTTCTTAATTATATACATTTTTATGGTTTTGATTTAGTTAGTGCTTTGAAAACGTGTTCAAGAAACTGCCCTTCTGAGAAACTTTCACAATTATTTAATGGGCTTAGTGCAACAATAACTTCTGGTGGAGAATTATCTGATTTTTTAAGTAAGCATGCAGATACACTTCTTTTTGACTATAAGCTTGAAAGAGAGAAATATACCAGAACAGTAGAAACATTAATGAATATTTATATCAGTGTAGTAATTGCTGCTCCAATGATACTTATGATGGTTATGATTTTGATAGGCATGACTGATGCAGGTGGAGCTATAACCCCCAATGTTCTTACTCTTTTGACAATTGGTTTTGTAGCAATTGTTAATGTAATTTTTATGATGGTACTAAATTCAAAACAACCTAAATTTTAAAAAATAACATCAAAAAATTTATAGACATGAAAAAACCGAACTTAAAAAAACCAGAAATCATTGCAATAATCTCTGCGTCAGTCATAATTCTGGTCTCGTTTATTCTTCTTAAAATTAACCTTTTAGAAGGTTTTACAAAACCACTCTTGGATACAAAGATGTTTTCTTTTATTTTTGCTATCAGTCTTATTATCGGCGGTTTTCCTTTTTTAATCAATCTTATACTGGAATCCAAGAAAGAGGAAGATATTGAAGAGATGTTCCTTGAATTTTCAAGAGATTTGGTTGAAGGGGTTGAATCAGGAACACCGATAAGCAAGACAATATTAAATTTAAGAACTAAAAATTATGGGTCTTTAAATCCACATGTAAAAAAATTATCTAATCAGGTTGAATTGGGCATTCCTCTTAAAGAGGCTCTGAGTGTATTCTCAAAAGATATTAAAAGTGATGTTATAAACCGGGCTATCACACTTATAAAAGAGGCAGAAAGGTCTGGTGGAGAGATTGAGAAAATTTTGGGTTCAGTAGCATACTCTCTTAATCAGACTCAAGTTCTTAAAAAAGAAAGGCGTTCTACTGTTTCTTCCCTGGTCATGCAGGGATATATTATCTTTTTTATATTTTTAATTATAATGCTTGTTATGCAGTTTAAGATCCTGCCTATTGTTTCTGAAATGGGGCAGATTACCACTGCTGATTCAAGTATTGGGCAGGACAATGCAAAACCGAAAGCAAATACGTTAACCTCCGACCAAATTTCAAATTCATTCCTTTATCTTATTCTGGTTCAGGGATTTTTTATTGGGCTGGTTATAGGTAAGATTTCAGAAGGAAAAGTAAAATCGGGATTAAAACATTCTTTTATACTTGTTGCGATTTCAGCCATAGTCTCTTCTGGTGCAGGTGCATTTTTGGGCTGACATTTTTAGGAAACAGCATAATTTATAAATTCATCAAGCCTATCTAAAAAATGAGGTGTAAAATTTTATTTAGTTCAGAGCGGAGCCAGAGCCATGTTGAAATGATTGTATCTTTTGTTTTATTCGTGGGTTTTGTCGTTTTTCTTTTACTTATGTTTAATCCACAAAAATATAGTGCTATTAGTTATGGTTCTATTGATGCTGTTCAGGCAATTTTAATGAAAAATCTTAGTGTAGAATATAACTCTACTTCGGTAATATTAAATAATAATATATTTATAACCAGCCCCGGGATGCCTGGCCAGATACTCTCTCCAGGTAATTGTTTCAAAATAGAACCAGTAAATGGAATGAACGGAACATTAGCAGTTAATGATATGGGCGGAGCTGTAACTTATTCAAAAAATGAATATACTGGAATAGTAATCAAATCTTCTGATTCACAAAGATTTTATGTAATATATTCTTCTGGCTTTTTTTCCGAATCAATAGGGGTATGTCCAAATCCAGTACAACTTAAAAAATCTCAAAATTATTCTCTCGGAATATTGACAACAAAAAGCGCGGTTCTTTATGAGAATATTGAAATACTGAATAGGTCATATTATTTAGATTATGAGGGGTTGAAGAACAATCTTGGTATAAAAAACGATTTTTCATTTATAGTTAGAAATGAAACAAGTATTTTGTTTGATACAAGTTTAGAACAGCCACAGAATATTAATATTATCTCAAGAGAAATACCTCTTTTATCAATAAATAAAACCGGAAATACTAAAAATCTTTTTATTAATTTGGGGGTTTGGTGATGAAAATAATGCGAAATAAGAGGGGCTGGATTAGAGTAGTTGAAGCATTTATAGCCATAACGATGATATTTGCTGCACTTTTGATAATAATCTCTAGGCAGAGTCAGCAAGAGGATTATACTGAAGAAATAATCAAGCTTCAAAGCTCAATAATAAATCAAATAAGTCAGAACGATATTTTAAGAAGTGAAATTTTGGGTAACAATATTTCTGGAACAGAAAAGTATATTATCAGCGCAATTCCTAGAAATATTAATTTTTCAGTGAATATTTGTCCTTACCTGTATGTTTGTCCAATTAATTATTCTTATACTCTAAACAGGGATATATATTCAGAGGAGGTTTTAATTGCTGCAAATCTTACTTATTTTAATGAAACTAACGCAAAAAAATTAAAAATCTTTTTTTGGGAAGAAAAATGAGCTATACTTTTTTGAGTCACACTGCTGACTTGAAAGTTCTTGTTAAAGAAAAAAATATCAACTTAGCTTTTTCTAATTCTGCTTTTGCACTTAGAGAAGCAATATGCGGGAAACTTGAAATTAAACCCAAAATACTTAAGAAATTTAGTGTTAAGGGTGATGATTTTGAAAGTTTGTTTTATAATTTCCTTGAAGAATTTTTATTTTTGCTTGATGCAAAAGGGTTTCTTCTTTCAAAGATTGAAAAATTTAAACTTGATGAGAAGAATTTCAAGATTTCCGCAGAAGTTTTGGGAGATAAGGCAGAAAATTACAAATTTAGTAATGATGTTAAGGCAATAACTTATAATGATATGTTTATCGGAAAGAGGGGAAAAAGTTTTATATGCCAGTTTGTTCTTGATGTGTGATGGAAGTCAAAAAAATATCTGATTATGAGTGGGAGATTCCTAAAATTGGAAATATGAAAGTTCCTGTGAGGATTTTTGCAAGCGAGAGACTTCTTAAGGACATGCAAAAAGATGAAACTTTTGAACAGATTAAAAATGTTGCAACACTTCCCGGAATTATAAAAAATGCGATTGCATTAAGTGATGCTCACAGGGGATATGGCTTCCCAATCGGAGGAGTGGCTGCATTTGATTTAAAAAAAGGCATAATCTCTCCCGGCGGAGTGGGATATGATATAAATTGCTCAGTAAGATTACTTAGAACAAACTTAAAAAAATCTGATTTGGATAAAAAAAGAAAAGAAGTAATAAATGCGCTTTTTAATAATGTTCCTTCAGGAGTTGGAGAAAAAGGTAGGATAAGACTTTCCAAAGAAGAGCTTGATGATGTTTTAATTAGTGGAGCGAAATGGGCTGTAAAAAAAGGTTATGGCATTAAAGAAGATTATGAGCACACAGAAGAAAATGGATGCATGCCTAATGCAAATCCCCTGGATGTAAGTTCTCGTGCAAAGGCAAGAGGAATGCCGCAGTTAGGAAGTCTGGGTGCAGGAAATCATTTTTTAGAAGTTCAGGCAGTAGAGAATATTTATGATGAATTAATAGCTAAGGCTTTTGGGCTTGAGAAGGACCAAGTAACAATAATGATTCATTGTGGTTCTCGAGGTCTGGGACATCAGGTTGCTTCAGATTATATTAAGCTTATGGAAAAAGAGTACGGATGGCCAAAAGAAGACCGCGAGTTGGTTTATGCCCCTATTGAAAGTGAATTGGGGAAAAAATATTTTTCAGCGATGTCATGTGCCGCTAATTTTGCATTTGCCAATAAGCAAATGATAACACATTGGGTAAGGGAGACAATGAAAAAAATATTTCCGCGGTTTAAAGCAGAAGTTGTTTATGATGTTTGTCATAATATTGCAAAAATAGAAGAGCATATTGTTAATGAAAAAAAGATAAAACTTTGCATTTGTAGAAAAGGTGCAACAAGAAGTTTTGGGCCAGGACGAATGGAGATTCCGATTGCATATAGAAAGATAGGACAGCCAGTTATAATTCCAGGAACAATGGGGACAGCAAGTTATATTCTTGTTGGAACAAAAAAGGCAGAAGAAATTACTTTTGGAAGTACTGCGCATGGTGCAGGAAGAGTTGAATCAAGAACCCAGGCAAAAAAAGAGCTTTCTGCTGAAAAAATAAAAAAAGAGCTGAATGAAAAAGGAATAGAGCTTGTTTCAAGAAGTTATAATGGAATTGTTGAAGAAGCTCCGGAAGTTTACAAGGATATTGATGAAGTTGTTAGAGTTAGTCATGAAGTAGGAATAGGGAAATTAGTTGCAAGAGTTGTTCCTTTAGCGGTGATGAAAGGATAGTTTTTAGGCAGATTTTTAAATAGTCTTCTTCTTTTAATTAGAAATGGTAGTTATCCCAAGTTTTTCAATTCCTCTGGAATGGATATTTCTTCCAGTAATAATTCTTTTAGGGATTATTACCGGTTATCAAGATATAAAGTATGGAAAAATAAGAAACAGGTGGATAATTTATAGCTTGATTTATTCTTTATTAGTTTATCTTGTACTTATCAGTTTTTATTTTTTTACTGGAATGGTAAATAAAACATATATTCTTGAGCTTTTTACTAATTTTTTATTTGCGGTTGCAGTTGGTTTTGGATTATGGTATTTTAAAGTTTGGACTGCAGGAGACGGAAAATTATTTATTGCTTTTGCTGTTTTAATTCCATTCGGTTTTTATAGTAACTCTTATTTTAAATTTATTCCTTCAATAAATCTTCTGATTAATATCTTTGTTATTGGGCTTATTGTAATGTTAATCTTCATGTTAATTTTTTCTAAGTTTAGATATTACCGAAAAGCATTTATTGGATTTTTAAAAATATCTTTTGGCTGGCGCAATTTTTTGAGTTATTTTATTTTAATTTTCGTAATTTCATGGCTTGTGCAGATTAGTCTAACTTATTTCGGGCTTGGCAAAAATTTAGTATTGATTTTTTTTATTACTTTTCTGTTTTTATTGGCATTGAAGTTTAATAGAAAAATAATATATCCTCTAATTTTTATCTCTGTTTTAAGAATATTTCTCGATTCAAGTATCCATTCGGTTTCAGCAGTATTAAGGCTAGTCTTATTGTTAGTTTCTTTAACTATTTTAATGGGTTTTATTGGAGATTTTATTCCTGGAATTGGGAGGCAAATATTATCGAGTGAAGTTTTAGTAAGTAAACTCAAACCTGGAATGATTTTAGCAGAATCTGTTTTTAAGCAAAAGAAATTGACTCCCCTTGAAAAAAATGCTATAAAAAATGCAGAAGGCCAGCAAATTAAAATTGGAAAGTTTCATTATTTCCGACTTGAAAAACAAATAAATAATCAAAAATCCATTTTTTTAACTGAAGCGGAAGGATTGACTGAAGAACAGATAGTAAAACTTAAAAAAATAGGATTTAGGAAAATAAGGGTCGCAAGAACTATTCCATTTGCACCATTTATCTTTTCAGGGGTTATTCTTACCATTTTAATAAAGGGCAATATCATCTATTTCTTGAAATCATTATCTTAAGATAGTAATCTTTATAAAAGTCCCAATTTTAGACTGAATATGGAAAATAAATTTGGTATTGTTAATGTCTTTGATGATTTTGTATCTTTATTGATAAATCCCAAGATATACCCTTTAGAGGTTGTTTATTCTGCATCATATGTCTTTCTAGACCGGGCCTATATCCTCTTGGATGGAGATCCCGATAAAGAGATTGTAGTGGAGTTAAGATATAAAAATTCGATTAATCAGGACAAAAAAAAGCTTGAACAACTTGGGAGAGATTTTTTGAATGAGCTTTTGAATTATGCATTTTATAGTAAAAGAGTTGAAAAAAATTCTGAAATAAGAAAAATTCTTTTAGGAAAAGCTCTTTTGGAACCGATTGGAGAAGATGAATTTCTGGAAAAATCTTCTGAAGATGATTCTGATAATACTGAAGAAATAGAAGATCCAGAGGGAATAGCTATTCCTTGGGAAGAAAAATATGGTGCTTCTCAAAAAAACGAAGAAAAATGTGATTCTTGCGATAAAGATTGTTCATTTGGTAAAGATGACAAAATTCCGTTGGATGAAACACCAGGAAAGGATTAGAAGATGGTTTTAATTTTTAAAAATAATGCAGTTATCTTAAGTTTAAATAAAGAAATTTATACTCTTGATGCAATCAATACTTCTTTGGCCGATTTTTTGGAAATTGCTAGCATAGATATTTCTTCTTTAGATAATCTTAATGTCGTTACCCTTAAGCCTAAAGATCCAGAGCTTTTACCAGTTATAGGCTATGAGTTTATGAATTATCTCCTTGCTTCAATTAAACATTCTGATTTAGTGGCATGATTAATCTTAACTATCAGTATCAAATTAATAATTATCGAATTAAAAAATTAAATGGAAAATTTCTTTTAACAACAGATCATGGCTCTTGGCTATTTTTAACTTCTAAAGAATTTGTTTTATTGGAATCTCATCTGGTGCATAAAAATCTAAAATTGTTTAAAAAACTTGAAGAGGTCGGAATTATTATTACTCTCCAAAATAAGAAAAATATAATAAATTCGTTAAGAGAAAGATATAACTATCTCTCTCCCGGGCCGAGTCTGCATATTTTAATACCTACATTGAGATGCAACCTAAAATGTATTTATTGCCATGCGAGTTCTAAGCCAATTGATGCAAAAGGATTTGATATGGATGAAGTAACTGCAAAAAAAACAGTGGATTTTATCTTTCAGACACCTTCCCCCTCAATTACTATAGAGTTTCAGGGTGGAGAGCCCCTTCTAAAATTTGATCTAATAAAATATATCATTGCTTATTCGAAGAATGTGAACAAGAGATATAAAAAAAATGTCGCTTTTTCTGTTGTAACTAATCTTACTTTAATGGATGAAGAAAAATTTAATTATTTCCTGAAAGAGGAGATAGGCATATGTACTTCTCTTGACGGACAAAAATCTCTTCATGATAATAATAGACACTTTTCAAATAAAACTGGCACCCATGAAACCGTTGAAAAATGGATAAAGAGATTTAATGAGGCTTATGAAAAAAAAGGTAGCAATCTTAGAACAAATGCACTTATCACTATAACTCGGAAATCGTTAGGGTATTCAAAACAGATTGTTGATGAATATATTAGTTTAGGTTTAAAGACATTACATCTGAGATTCTTAAATAATCTGGGTGATGCGAGGCCTGTTTGGAATAATATAGGTTATTCTTCAGATGAATTTATTAAGTTTTGGAAAAATTCGGTAGATTATATCTTTGAGTTAAACAAAAAAGGCGTTAAAATAAGAGAGAGAACTATCGCTTTTATGGCTAAAAAAACTCTTACTGGTTCAGATGCAAACTTTCTAGATATGAGAACTCCGTGTGGAGCAATAATAGGCCAATTGGCTTATACTCCTGACGGAAGTATTTATACTTGCGATGAAGCCAGGATGACTGGAGATGATTTATTTAAGGTTGGAAATGTGGTTGAAGATACGTATAAAAAAGTCTTATCTTCAGATAAATCTTGTTCAATGGTAATGTCTTCAATAAATGATTGCCAAATCTGTGATTCTTGCGTGTATAAACCATATTGCGGTATATGTCCTGTTTGTAATTATATGGAACAAGGCAGTATAGTTGCAAATATACCTGAAACTTCGAGATGTAAGATTTATATGGCTCAGTTTGATTATATTTTCAGTAAATTAAGTAATCCTAAAGAAGTTTCTATTTTGAAATCTTGGATAGACGAAATGAATAAAAAGATTTAAATAGATATTGTTTGTTAATTAAAATAATATGGTTGATATAAAAAAGAGGCAGATTATTCCCAAATTTAAGAAAAAAATTGGGGCATTTTTGATTGGAGAAGAAGGAAAGATTTCTAAACAAGCTTTATTAAAAGCGGGTTCTCTGATAGCATTAAGCTCTGCGGTTTTAGGAGTTGTTTCGGCGCATACTAATAGTTTGGGACTTAGTTATAGTCCACCGACAAGTAGTGCAACAGCAGTACATACTTCACATGCTTCTCACGGCTCTCATGGATCTCACGGCTCTCATAGCTCTCATGGATCTCACAGTAATCACAGTAATCATGGTAATCATGCTTCTCATGGATCTCATGACAATTGTCCTGGTGGTAAATTGTGTTGGTAATTAAAATATAAATTATACTCATTAAAAAGGAAAAAATTATGAATAATTTTAAACGTAAGAGGGGAGAAATTAAAAGTGGAGGCATTGGTAAAATTATTTTAATAACCGGGGGCATAGTTTTGGTTATTTTATTTTTAGGAATATTTTTAGTGCGTTTTTTTTATAATGCTCCTGAGTCAGAATATTCTACTGCTTTTTGTAATGCAGTTTTAACCGAGGATCCCAGTATAATGGAAAACTATTCTTGGGGGAATAATCAAACAAGTCAGACTGATTCCAATAGTCCTGAAAAAAGAGTATATACTGTTGTAACTCTTTTATATCATAAAAATATTGTCGGAATGCAAACAGCATATATTGCTACTGGCTCTAAAATGTACGTCTTTATGCAAGACCTGTTTAATGGTAATATCTCAAATCCTTCTGAAGATTTATGCTCGCAAATATCTGAAGGGGGCCAAAAGTTGAATAGTGAACAGCTAAACGATTGCAGGTTGATTATTATTTTGTATGACGCATTCAAAAATAATGATTTGAATTCGTGTAAAAAAATTAGCTCACTATACTCTTTATTTCAAGCGCCAAAATTAAGTGAAGTTTGTATTAAGCTTATTAATAAATGTGAATGATTGTAGATGGGTTTATATATTCTTGACTTTAATTTTATACTTATGGAGATTATAACTAATAAGAACCTAACCTCTTTGTCGCTTTTAGTTACTTTAAAATGTAATCTTTCATGCGACTATTGTTATGTTTTTCAAAAAGATATATTCATGGACTTTGAAACTGGAAAAAACGCCATTGATTTTTTTTTGGTTTCTGCTGGAGAGGAAAAGAGAATAACGTTTTTAGGTGGTGAACCTTTGCTTAACTTGCCTTTAGTTGAAAAACTTTTAGATTATATTGAAATTAAAAAAAGATGTTCCAACAAAAAAATAATTACACTCATAAATACAAACGGTACTATTCTAAATAAAAAAATAATCGATGTTTTATCTAAAATTGATATAATTGTTATTAGTTTTGATGGCATTAAATCTTCCAATGATCTCAATAGGCGTTTTTATTCTGGAAATGGAACTTTTGACATAATCTCAAAAAATCTTAATATTTTACTTAAGAAGTTTCCAGATAAAATTATATTAAACAAGGTGATTAGTTCTAGTAATGTGAAATATCTTTATGACGATTTCATCTTTTTGTCTGGCTTAAAACTCTTTAGAGTATCAATTTTATTGGCTGCGGGTGATCATTATTGGGATAAAAATAAACTTCGTCTTTTGGAAAGTTCTTTTAATAATCTATCCAAATATTTTAATAAGAATCCAAGTTATAAACACATCATCCGACCATTGGAAGAAAGTTCTAGTCCAGTTTGTATTTTATCTCATCTTTCTTGCAGTCCGGAAGGAAATTTTTATCCCTGTGAATTTTTGTATTTTCTTGGGGGTGAAAGTATAGGTTCATTGCAAAATATAAAAAAAGAGTTTATCAGATGTACTTTTTCAGAGCAAAATCCCCTTTGTAAGAGTCATAAGTGTTTAAATTGTGCAGATATTTGCAAGCGAAAAGATTTTAAAAGAAAATCAGCTGGAAATGCAGAAGGTTATTCCAATTTGCTTAAGGCGGAACATATTTTAATTAAATTTAAAGATACTATTTCTAAAAATTAATATGCACGAAAAAATATATGCAATTATTCCCACAAATCGATGTAATCTTCGTTGTTCTTATTGTTATAGCAGCAGTTCATTGTCTGCTTTAGATATGCCTGAGAAAGTCATAGGTCCTACAATAGATCATATTATTCAGGATATAATAAAAAATGATATTAATCCTATTCGGATCATATTTGAAGGAAATGAGCCTTCTTTAGTGTTTTCAACTGTCGAAAAGATTGTTATTGAATTAAAAAAAAGAATAAAAAATCGGGATCTTCGTTTCGCATTTTTTTCAAATCTTCAGTATTGTGATAATGACATTCTCGATTTTTTAAAAAACAATAATATTTCCTTACACACCAGTATTGATGGGCCGGAATTTTTGCATGATAAGCATAGGGGCGAAGGCAGTTTTAAAAAATCTTCTTTTTGGATAAAACAAGCTAAAAATAAGGGAGTATATGTAAGCAGCTCATGTACTGTTTGTAAAGATTCTATGCCTTATTTTAAGCAGATAGTAGATACAATTTTGGATTTGGGCATTGTAAATTTTGATTTTAGATATCTACATAAACTTGGGGGAGGAAAAATTAATTGGGATAACCTGGGCTATACTCCATTAGAATTTATAAATTTTTATAAAAAAGCAATTAATTATGTTTTTTACCTTAATTTTAAGGGGCATAAAATAATTGAAACAAAATCATGTTTTATCTACAACAAGTTAAATGGTTATAAAAAACTCGTTGAATTTCTTTCACCCCCCTGTGATGGTTTTAAATATCAGTTGTTATACGATCCGTCTGGAGATATTTATACCTGTGATGAAGGGAGAAATGATTCAGATATATTCAAAATAGGGGATGTATTTAGAGGTATAAACTCTGAAAAGGTTTCTAATTTTTATAAAACTGTTGATTTGGCAAAGACTTCATGTAAATCTTGCGAGATAAATTCTTTTTGCGGCCCATGTATCGCGATTAATTCACCAGTTTCAAAAAATTGTGAAGAAAAATGTGTAGTCACCAAATTCTTGATTTATTATATGGGCAACCTTATTAAAGATAAAAAAATAAAAGATTTATTCGAATCCTATATTCCCGATTCATTAAAAAATCATGATATTAAAACATAATCAAGAACTAAACAAATTTAAAAATCATAAAGATTTTTTTGGAATAAAAGACTCCGCTTTTCTTAAAGAGTTTGAGACGCTTTTAGAAGATTCCGACGATTCAGATTATCGTTTAGAATGTTCTGTTAAAATTGAGAATAATAAATTTTTTGCTTCGCGTTTTAATGTTTATTATGAGGATAAATATCATTCCGGTAATCTTAAGAAGATTTTTTCATTTTTTGATTCATTAACCTCTCTTGGAGCCTCTTTTGATTATAAATTGATTGATTCTTTTGTTAATACTCAATTGGATTTAAATGAAGTACAGCAGATAATTTGTGGTATTGATTTAAGAGAAAAAAATGAAGATTCTAGGGCAAAGGTTTATATTCTTTTTAAAGAAAATTCTACAAAGTGGATTAACAAAGCAATAAATTTTTTTGATTATAAAGATCCCAAATTTTTTAATTTGATTTTACCTTCAAAAATAATGATTGGTTTTGATTTAGGGTTTAATTCTACTAGTAAAATAAAGATTTATCTGCCATTTATTCAATTTTATTTAGAGAATCTAGCGATAATAAAAAAACTTGAAAATTCATTCTCTTCAGAATCTTTTGAGCTGATTAAAATTTCAAGGCAAGTTTTTATATCATTTAATCAAAATAATTCTAAACGGATTTTGCACTTACTGCCCAAAAATCCCGATGAATTTCTTCAATTGATTAATAATCCTCAAATGCAGAAGTTATATTCTTTTCTTAAGGATAAAACTCACCTTATCATTAGCTTATCTGAGGAAGAGATCCATAGAAAGAATTATACTGAGATTAATGTTTATTATGGTCTTTAATATGATTTTTAATACTTTTTCTTCCTACAATCTAGAATCCAAATTTTTCTAAATCTTGAAGTAGATTTTTTATTATCGGGGATTATAATATTTTTTATCCATATTCTTTACATACTCTTTCCAATAACCTTCACAGGTAGAATTATACTTACAATCATTGCATTTATCTATTTTAACTCGGGCGATATTTTTTCTGCTTAATCCTACATTGTCATTTTTAAAATCCGGGGCAATATGTTTTGTTTCAAATGTTTTTATTTCCTGCATTTCGCTTATCATATCATGATATTTTTCATTTACAAAACAAAGGGGATAATATCTGATAGACCAATGGGTTATTTTTTCTTTTTTTCCAAATTCCAATAATCGGTTTACATGAGGAGAAACCTCTTCATAAGTAGGAACCATTTCGTTAAATTTTGTTTTTGGAGCTCCATTTGTTGGATCGACAAATATGAATTCTGAATTTCTTATTCCGAGATTATAGATTAATTTTCCAATATCCTCAAGATTTTTGTAGTTTTGTTTTACTATAGTAGTATTTGAGCCTATGTTTTTAAAACCAAGTTCTTGGATATTTTTTATCCCTCTTATTAGCTGTTCAAACCCCCCCGGAACTTTAATTAAAAAATCATGCACCTTTGCATTATGCCCGTGAATTGAAAATACGATATGGCTGACTCCCGATTCTATGATCTTTTTTGCGAATTCTTTATTGGAAAGCATTCTCCCGTTTGTTGCAAACATTATTGTTTCAAATTTCAAGCTTTTTGCGTAATTAAGTAATTTTAATATATCTTTTCTTATTGTTGGTTCGCCTCCTATCAATTCAATGTAGGTGGTTCCGCTATTTTTTGCATTGAATATATCTTTTTTTATTTCTTCAGTTGATTTGTCGCGTATTTTCATTCTTTTATCCTCGTTGCAGCAGAAAAGACACATATTATTGCAATCATAACCCATGAATATTACTGTTTTTTTTGTTTTCATTTTATTGTGTTATTTTGTTTATTTCATTTCTTTTTTTTAATAAAGCAATATGCTCATTTATTTTGTTTATTTCAAATTTTTTGCTCATGTTATCTGCAAAATCTATCATTATTTGATTTGGGTAATTTAAATTAAAATCGTAAGCTGTTATGATTAATCTTGCATCGGATTTAATCTGGGGTCCTATTTTTTCTATAAAATCAGCTATTTTCAACCAGTCATCATTATTCTTTCCCATGAAAATATTTATGTTCTCAAACTTTGAAATTTTCTGTGGTTCTATTTTAAGATAATCTAATTCAATAAAATTATTTTCAAAACCAGGATTGTTTTTTCTGGCTCGCGATATTAAATCCTGTTTTAGATCTATTCCATGGGGGATTATTTTATTATCTGAAAATTTTGTTAAATATCTGCATATTATTCCTGTACCGCATCCCAATTCAAGATAATTTCCTTTTTGAACTAAGTCTAGAATTTTATTAAAGAAATTTCTGAATAGATCTACCTTTTTTATGATATGACCATTTAATCTCCATTCTTCATCTGAAAAACTTTTAAGAAATTTTAATTTTTTAAATTCTTCGAGATTTAATTTTTTGTTTATGGATTTGAATTCTGCGTCCCCAAAGATATCTATGTAACTTTTCCAAATTCTTGAGCATTCTTGTTTTTTTATGCAATTTGCACAATTTGGGGCGAATATTACTTCTGCTTCATCTGCTGTAATTCCTCTTGAAAGCCCCCATAACTTATTGGGTAGAATGCAATGTGGGAAATGATATAGCCCTACTTTAAAGCCTTTTTTTAGGAGGATTTCTATTGGTTTTTCCAAAACCTGGCTGATATTGGTTAATTTTTCTGCAACCACTTTTTGATATTCGCAAGCTCGTTCAGTTAATTTTGGATTCATTATGATTATACTTCCAAAATTATTTGGCTTAAAGTTATCTATTATAAACTTGGCCATTTCATTAAAATGCTTGTAATTCATTTTATGAAGTAATATTCTTAGTTCTATGGGTATATGGTAGTTTACAAGATTTTTTAAGCCTCTTATCTTATACTCGAAGCTATTTGGGGTTCTTGTTATTGCATTATGAATAAGTGATGAGCCACCATAGATGGTGGTGACTATTTTTAATCCCTTTATTCTAGCAAGTTTTTTTACTAACTTCTCATTATATAATGCTTCTGAGTTTGTAAGCAACGCAATTTCAGAAGCACCCTTTTTTTGAGCATACTCTAAAATTTGAAATAAGTCTTTTCTTATTGTTGGCTCGCCACCATTAAATGAAATATGTTTAGAATAACTCAATATCTGGTCTATATTCTCAGTTATCTTTTCAAAACTAGGATTTATTCTATTACCTCGCCTAGGAACTGGACAGGAAATGCAATTATCATTACAGTCATAGATTACCGGAACATTTGTCACTGGATTTTTATTTATCTGGATTTTCATTTTATTGGTACAAACTCTTTATTACCCATTTTTTCAGGATAATCTTTCCAAGGCCCTTCGCAAACAAGATTATACCTGCATTGTTTGCATTGAGGAAATTTCATTTTCCCCATAGTAATTCTTAGTTTTGTGAAATTATTTGTATTCTGAAATTCCTTGCCTCTTACCTCTGTTTCTGGGATTATTCTTTCAGCAATATATTCTTCATAGCCTTGCATCATACAATAGGGCATTGCTTCAGCCATTACTTTTTTTCCTGCATTAATTCCTATTTGGAGTCCCTTATGCACGTAAGGGGCCGCTAAAGACATTTTTGGAACAATATTTTCATAGTTCTTTTTGGCATTACCCATTGCATGAACAAATGCGAATTGGAATTGATCAACATCAAGTTTGACTAGAAGTTCTGCGATTTTAGGTAAGTCCCTGTAATTTGGTTTAACTATTACGGTGTTTGTTAAAATATGGACTCCAAGCGACCTAAGATTTTTTATTGCTTTAACTATTTGATTAAAACTTCCGGGAGCTTGAGTTAAAAAATCATGCTGTTCTGCACAATAACCATGTAAGGCAGGAGAAAACTCTGTGGCGCCTGCTTCTATTGTTTTTTTACAAAACTCAAGATTAGAAAACATTCTGCCATTGGTCTGAATTTGTATTATTTTATAGCCGAGTTTTTTAGCAAGTTTTACTAAATCTATAAAGTCTTTTCTTATGGTTACTTCTCCACCAGTGAAAACTACGCCCCCACATCTAGTTTTAGATTCCTCTAAGTCTTTTTTTATCTCTTCAAAACTTCTATTGCCTGTAAGTTTATTATCTGCTTGAACGCAAAAAAGGCAGTTATTATTGCAAATAAAACCTGTTTTTATGTCTACTCGTTTCATTTTTAAATTTGACATGGGTATTATACGCTAACAAATCTTATTACTATTATAAAGATTATGGTGTCCCCCGCAATACAAAATCTTTAAATACTATTTAATGTTTGGGATAACATGAAAAAGAGAAGAGGTTTTAGTCATTTATTATTAGTTTTAATGATATTTTTAGTCATTATTGGTTCTGTTTCTTTTTTAAGTGCATGTACTATCAATGTCGCGAGTTATCTTTGTGAAAATAATGCTGTAAATTGTGCGTTTGTAGCGGTTAAAACATGTTCATCAACGAGTACCTGTACTTTGTCTAACATTAATGCAGCAAACTATTGTGGCAAAACTGAAGTTTCAGCAGGAAAACCTTATGTATATGTATATTCTGAAAGTACAGATTGTACTGGATATAATGCGGTTTCTCCAGTTGTGTTTACCGGTATATTATGTCCAACTTGTGCAGGAAAAAATTGTGGAACTACTATTTATGGTTTGAGTTGTGGAACATGTACTTCTCATGATACCTGTGGCGGTGGAGGAACAGCCAATGTTTGTGGATGCACTTCAAGCTGTACTTGTGCTGCGAGTACGTGCGTGGGAAGTACTTGTAGTAATGGCTGTGGGGGAACCTGTGATGGAACAAAATCAGCAGTATGTCCTGCTGCTTCTACTATTGATTGTGGCGTTCAAATAACTTCAACAAGTGGATGTGGAAGTTGTTCGGGAAAAGGAACAAAGTGTTCTTCTGGAAAGGTTTGTTTTAGTGATGCGTGTTGCACTCCAGAATCAGACGCGACTTTTTGTTCTCGTTTGGGAAAAAATTGTGGTTCTGTTACAGCAAATGATAATTGTGGGACTTCAAGAACAGTATCTAGTTGCGGGAGTTGTACTTTACCTGATACCTGCCGTTCTGGGATTTGTGTAATTGATTGGTATTTGGATTATGATAATGATAATTTTGGAAATAATACCCAGATTGGAACCTGTGTGGGAAGTATTATTCAACCATATAGTCCTAACAAACCATCCAGTAATTGTGGTGGTAGCCTGGGTACCTATTATTATGTGCCAGATAATACTGATTGTGATAATGCTCTCTCAAATGTTTATCCTGGAGCATCAGAAATATGTGACGGAAAAGATAATGATTGCGATGGCTCAATTGATGAAGAAGGATGTATAACTAGTGTGGGTTGGACAAATCTTTTAGGAGTAGGAATAACTGGAACATATATTAATAATACTGTTTTGATGGGTATTGGAGGAACAAATTTAACAGTTAATAATTTAAACTATAAAATTTCTGGGCCACAATCTTTTTCATTAACTTTTACTAGAATTGCTCAACTACCTTTTTCTGATTCTTATTTCTGGGCTGCAAGTAAATCGGGAGATCCGTTTAATTTTAATGCAAGCATAATCAAAGGTAGTGTTTTTATCAGCAGTAAATTATCAACAGGCCTTCGCGTTAATAATACTCCTAATAATGCTCTACCTGTTGCAATAATTACAACGCCAGTAAATGAATTAAATATCTCTGCAGGAATA
>Ga0247842_10002568_pt1 | contig 26568 bp, 29 predicted proteins | sample LaCruzMarch2015__3_FD_192411 | JGI IMG/M metagenome (GOLD analysis project Ga0247842, IMG submission 192411) | Freshwater microbial communities from meromictic Lake La Cruz, Castile-La Mancha, Spain - LaCruzMarch2015_19m | ecosystem: Environmental > Aquatic > Freshwater > Lake | place: Spain...
TACCATACCTGCTTGGATAGTTCAAGAAAATTTGCCTGTTAAAGCAATTTGATAGATCTTTTTTCGGGAGCACCCCGTTATTTCAGCTACGCACTGTACCCTGTCCCGCAGGCTGAGTAGGTGATCACCCGCTAATTCCGTAAGCCTGTTCAAGATCTCTTCATCAGAATAGTCACTGGAATTATTGAGCTTTCCCTCAACGATCAGGGTAATCTCACCCTTGATGTTCCTCGCTTCAAGTTCCTTCTCAACGTCATCAATTGCTCCCCTGATAAATTCTTCGTGAATTTTTGTTAATTCCCGGGCAACAACCAGGCGGCGGCGACCCATGATCTCCCGGATGTCCTTCAGACAGGACTTGAGCCTTTGGGGCGACTCATAAAAGACCATCGTCCGCTTTTCTGCCTCGTACATCCGCAGGATATCCTGGCGCTGCATGATCTTGGACGGCAGAAAACCGTGAAATACAAAGCTATGCATCGGCAACCCCGAAGCACTCAGGGCCGCCACGACCGCTGACACGCCGGGAATCGGGACCACACGGATCCCTGCTTGAATTGCCTCTCTGATGAGATGGAAACCGGGATCGGATATTCCCGGTGTTCCCGCATCAGACACATAGGCAATGTCTTTCCCGTCCGCCATCTTTTCTATCAGGGGGCCGCTCTTTTTCTTTTCCACGGCGTCATAGAGGCTCGTGATGGGAGTATTAATATCATAGGCATTCAGTAGTTTTTTCGTGTGTCGGGTATCTTCTGCGGCAATCTCATCCACCTCTTTCAAAATCCGGATGGCCCGCAGCGTGATGTCTTCCAGATTCCCGATCGGTGTTGCCACGATATAAAGCATCCCTGTTTCCATCCCTTTGGGGCCCGAATTTTCTTGACACCAAAAACGTGGTGATCTATATAGCCCAAAATTATTGAGATTACCATCATGAAAATGAAACGGATTCTTGTTACAGGCGGTGCAGGGTTTCTCGGCTCCCATTTGTGCGACCGGCTCCTCGCCGAAGGGCATGACGTCCTTTGTCTGGACAATCTTTTTACAGGCAGCAAAAACAATATCCGCCATCTTATCGGCCACCCCAATTTCGAGTTTGTCAGGCACGACATCATTCAGCCAATATTTCTGGAAGTGGATGAAATCTACAATCTGGCCTGTCCCGCCTCTCCGGTTCACTATCAGTACAACCCCATCAAAACCATCAAAACCAGCGTCATGGGGGCCATCAACACCCTGGGCCTGGCCAAGCGGGTCAAGGCAAAGATCCTCCAGGCATCGACCTCCGAAGTATATGGAGATCCGGAGATGCATCCCCAGCAGGAAGAATACTGGGGACGGGTGAACCCAATCGGCATCAGGAGCTGTTACGACGAGGGGAAACGGGCCGCCGAGTGCCTCATGATGGATTATCATCGCCAAAACGGCGTGAGGATCAAGATTGTCAGGATATTTAACACTTATGGTCCCCGTATGGCCATTAACGACGGTCGCGTGGTGAGCAATTTTATTGTCCAGGCTATCAAAGGGGAAGATATAACGGTCTATGGCAACGGCTCCCAAACCCGTTCCTTCTGCTATTGCGAGGACCTGATCGAAGGCATAATTGGAATGATGGCGACGACCGATGACATTATCGGCCCGGTAAATCTTGGTAATCCCTCGGAATTTACGATCCTGGAATTGGCCGAAAACGTCATCCGCATGACTGGGTCGTCTTCCCGGATTGTTTTCAATCCCCTCCCCCAGGATGACCCGACCCAGCGCCGACCCGACATCTCCAGAGCGAAAGAGCTGCTTCACTGGACGCCCGGGATACCACTTACCGATGGCCTCGTAAAGACGATTCAATACTTCAAAGGCGCCCTGAACTCCCTATGAGAATCTCCCCGGACATGACGTTCGATGTGATCATCATCGGCGCCGGCGTCATCGGCCTCGCAATCGCCCAAAAACTTGCCCGCCGGGACCGGAAACTGGCGGTTCTTGAAAAACATGACAGCTTCGGTCAGGAAACGAGTTCGCGAAACAGCGAGGTCATTCACGCCGGCATCTATTACCCCCAGGATTTCCTGAAGAGCCGTATGTGTGTGGAGGGAAACCGACTGCTATACTCCTGGTGCCGAGAGCATGATGTTCCCCATGCCGGGATTGGTAAGCTCATCGTCGCGACAACCGAAGAGGAGACATCCTCATTGGAAGTTATCCGATCCACTGCGGAACAAAACGGCGTTCCGGGCTTGGAGCTGCTGGGGAAAAAGCAACTCCACTCAATGGAACCGGAAATTTCGGCGCTGGCCGCTCTGCTCTCTCCGACCACCGGCATAATTGACTCTCATCACCTCATGCGGTCGCTGCTCCTCGCCGCCGAGGATGAAGGGGCGGTGATGTCCTGCCGGGCAAAGGTCACAGCCGTCAGGTTTGACGGCAACCGGTATGACCTGGAGATCAATAACGGCGAGTACCGGATTCAGGCGAAAACCGTGATTAACAGCGCCGGCCTCCATGCCGACCATATCGCCGCCCTTACGGGAATTGACATTGACGCCCGGGGGTGTCGTCTGAAACCATGCAAGGGAAACTACTTCAGCGCCTCCCCTGCCCCGAAACTGAGACGCCTTGTCTACCCCGTACCAATGAAAAACAACGTCGGTCTCGGCATCCACGCCACCCTGGACCTGACCGGCCGGGTCCGGTTCGGTCCGGACAGCCGCTATCTGGACGATGAGGAAATCCTTTGCCTGACCAACAGACAAAACGGCAATGGCCTACCCCGTGAATCTGCACTCAACCTGTACAAGGTTGATGAAGACCATAAAGAAGCCTTTGGTAATGCAATCCGCAAATATCTGCCAGGATTTGACACCGCAGCTCTGCATCCGGACATGAGCGGCATTCGCCCCAAGGTTCAGGGTACCGGCGATCCGGTGATGGATTTTATCATTCGAGAGGAGAGTAGCTGCGGCTACCCCGGATTCATCAATCTGATCGGAATCGAGTCCCCCGGGCTTACCGCCTGCCTGGCGATTGCCAGGCATATAGAGGACAATTTTATCAAGAACGGGAAATAATCACATGAACAAGACGATACTTTGCATAGGCGCCGGTTATGTAGGCGGACCCACCATGGCCATGATTGCGAGCAAGTGCCCCGATTACCGGGTTACGGTTGTGGATATCAACCCTCAGCGCATCGCAGCGTGGAACTCCGACGACCTGCCCATCTACGAGCCCGGGCTGGATGATCTGATCCGGGCAACCAGGGGAAAGAATCTCTTCTTCAGCACCGATGTGGAGGGGGCCATTCGCGATAACGACATCATCTTTGTCAGCGTCAACACTCCGACCAAGACCTTCGGGGCTGGGGCCGGAATGGCCGCCGATCTGCAGTATTGGGAAAAGACGGCCCGTCAGATTCTGGAAAACGCCAATTCTTCAAAAATTGTCATTGAAAAGAGCACCTTACCCGTCAAGACAGCCCTGGCCATGGAGAGAATCCTGAACAGCCAGGCTAACGGAATTTCCTTTGACGTCCTGTCCAACCCGGAATTCCTGGCCGAAGGATCAGCCATTCGGGATCTGGAAAACCCGGATCGCGTCCTGATCGGTTCCCGGGAAACGGATCGGGGGCGACAGGCGAGAAACGCCATTTTGGAAATCTACGCCCGTTGGATTCCCCGTGAGAGAATCCTCACCACCAATATCTGGAGCAGTGAGCTCTCCAAACTGGTAGCCAACGCCTTCCTCGCCCAACGGATATCATCCATCAACACCATTTCAGCCCTATGTGAGAAAACCGAAGCCGATGTCGCGGAAGTAGCCCGCGCCGTCGGCATGGACAGCCGGATAGGCGCCAAGTTTCTCAACGCAAGCGTCGGTTTCGGCGGCTCCTGTTTCAAGAAGGATATCCTAAATCTTGTCTATCTCTGCCGGTTTTATGGTCTTGAGGAAGTTGCAGACTACTGGGAACGGGTCGTCGGGATCAATGTCTATCAGCAGGAACGCTTTATCATGAGCATGTTGACAGCCATGTTCAACACCCTGGCTGGAAAGCGCATCTGCCTGTTAGGATTTGCCTTCAAGGCCAATACGGGAGACACCCGGGAGAGCCCCGCCATTTTTATTGCCAGGCGTCTCGCAGAAGAACATGCCGAGGTGGTCATATCCGACCCCAAGGCCCTGGGCAATGCCCGCCTGGACCTTGCCAAAATCGACGGCGCCTTTCATTATATTGAAGATCCCTGCGAAGCGGCCAAGGGCTGCCACGCCCTCGCCATCATGACGGAATGGGATCTCTACCGCACCCTCGATTATGATAAAATCTACGAGAAGATGGACAAACCCGCCTTTATCTTTGACGGGAGAAACATTCTCGACCACCAACGTTGCTTCCAGATCGGCTTTAACGTGTATCCGATCGGCAAGCCCCCGCTGACCCATTTCGAGGTGTAATTCCGGTTCTAAATCAAAGCGCTATCTTCGTTGGCATCGGCAATCGGCTCCTCGACGTATAAAAAAATACGCCGGCGTCGCCTCCGCCTTGCCACCTTGATTTCATCTTTGATTTAGAACCGGAATAAAAGCAATATCACGGATGGTAGCCCTTATCCACGGGCAGGTCTTTCGCCATTGCCGCCTGCTTTGACAGCTCGTCGCAACGTTCATTCTCCGGGTCGCCGGCGTGACCACGGACCCAGACGAACGTCACCTGGTGACGCCCGCACAGATTGAGTAGCAATTCCCAAAGGTCAGGGTTCACGGCCTTCTCCGTCTTATTCCGCATCCAGCCCTGTTGTCGCCAGCGCCGCGCCCAGCCTTTGCTCATAGCATTGACCACATACTGAGAGTCTGTAAAAAGTGTAACTTCACAAAGAGTTTTCAGCGATTGGAGACTTACAATCGTCCCCATGAGTTCCATCCGATTATTCGTGGTCAAACGAAATCCGCCGGACAATTCTTTCCGCATTGTCCCATAAAGCAACACCGCCCCATATCCTCCCGGTCCGGGATTTCCCAGACATGCACCGTCTGTGTATATTTTTACCTGTTTAACGGATTTCGTAACCGGCATCTTCAAATCCTGTCCTTATTTTTAAGGGGCATCATAACATGGGCGCCTCATTTCTGGAATGATCTTTTTGTATTTGAGGGAATATATTCTGTGCTTTACAAATCGCTATTAAAAACAATTTACTGGATTTTCTGAGTCTTTGATGATAACGGGTTATAACATGCTATTCATAGAAGGTTATTTTTCTGGCAGTCGGGGGCATTTGCAACTTCCTGTAGTCGAGCACAGCGGAGTTCTCATAGACACCCGACCTTTCAGATGGTATTCAATAGCAATACAAGAGTTATACGGTTTTTACAGTGGACTCTCAACCACACAGCGCTAATCAATCGTTAATTTCTAACTGTACCTGTGCAGGTCATCTCGACAAAGGGTGCACCAATGTAAGGTCAATCCAAAACAAAACAGACACTGATCCATGAACCGGCTTCTCTGAAAGAGAGGATTATGAAACTGGAGCAATCTGAATCAATATGGTAAATTAGGAATATCGATTTTATAAGAAAGGAAGGGAAACTTCAATGAGCGAAAGTCTTGAGAATTGGAACAGAGTCGAGAACCAGATTGCCAAGTGGAATTTATACAAAGATGAGCAGGGGAAAGCGCCCACTGAACCTAAACCTGTGGTCACGATTTCCCGTGAACCGGGTTGCGGCGCTTCCCAGATCGCAAATAACCTTGCTATCAAGTTGGGTATGGATTTCATGGATAGCGAAATCCTACATATGATAGCGGAGAGTGCGGAAATGAGTGAAAAGATAATCAAGACCGTTAATGAGGAGGAACTGACGCTCAGAGAAAATATGCTCAATGCCCTCTTCGCAGAACGTTATCTGACGCCGGATAGTTATCTTCAGATATTGACCAAGGTTGTCAGCACGATAAGCCTGCATGGGAATGCCATCATACTGGGCCGGGGTGTGAACTTTATTCTCCATCCAAAAGAAACTTTTAGAGTCCGGATTATCGGACCAGAGGATCTGAAAATCAAGAACTGTTCGCAAGCAGGGAAAGAAGATGCAAAGAAATATATCCAGGATACAGAAGAGCAGCGCAAAGCGTTTGCCCGGAAATATTTTCACGCCAATATCGAAGACAGCCATGCTTATGACATTGTTATCAATATGCAGTCATATACACCAGCCGGGGCCGTAGAAGCTCTGACGACAGCGTTTGCAGCTTGGAAAGGCTGAAATAAGCAGCGAAGGAGATTGTGCCGTCTGCTTTCAACTCAAAAACAATAATTGTGGGGACAGTAATCCCTAAAAATTCATCTTAAAGGAGGACGGATCTGATGAAAAAGAGTTTATTGGTAATAATGGTATGTTTAGCATTTATGGCATTCATCTTCGGCTGTAAGTCGGAGACGCCAAAACAGGCCGAAGCGCCCAAACCGGCTGCGGCTCCTGCGGCAACGCCAGCTCCGGCTCCGGCTCAACCTGCGGTTGCAGGCGGAACGGTCCTCGGTGTCTCGGTTACTGAACTTGTGTCAGTTGTCAATGGATGGAGCATCAAGAAACAGATCCTAGGGAAGGATGTGTTTAACGACAAGGCCGAAAAGATCGGCAAGGTCGATGATCTCATCGTCAGCCCGGACAAGGCGATCTCCTATGCTATCATCGGGGCCGGCGGCTTCCTGGGGATTGACAGGCACGACGTAGCTATTCCCGTCAATCAGTTTAAACTGGCCGACGGCAAGATTTCGCTTCCCGGTGCCACCAAGGACGCCATCAAGGCGATGCCTCCCTTCCAGTACGCCAAGTAGGAACGGGGAGTAATCACTCTGCATTTGGTACTTTATGTATGAGTGACAACAAAATATTTCACACCTTTCAGGATAATAAACTGAAAGGGCAAAGGTGCTCTTGGTCTTGACGGCATCTAAACGGATCAACCGAAGTAATCCGGGAAGATTCACATGATGACCTCGAGCCAGAGGATAAACCAATCACATAAGGGCGAAGGAGGAGGAAGCAAGATGGATGCAAAAGATCAGAAGTTGACCCTGGACCTGGGTAATAGGGTAAAGATGGAACTGATCCTCATTCCTGCGGGCAAGTTCCTGATGGGTTCGCCGGAGACGGAGAAAGGTCACTCAATTTATGAAGGGCCTCAGCACGAGGTCACCTTCGCGAAGCCTTTTTATATGAGCGCTTATCTGGTCACGAGGGAACAGTGGGTTCAAATAATGGCCAGCGACCCCAGTGAGTGTTCAAAACACCACAAAGCCCGTTTTTTCCGTCCAGAGCATTTGGGACAAATGATGGGCGGCGATCCCAGCCAAATGCCGGGGAAGCCAGATCAGCCAGTGGATAGCGTGAGTTGGAAAGATGCCCAGGAGTTCAGTGCAAAGCTAAGCGCATTGACCGGTAAAAATATTCGCTTGCCCGGCGAGGCGGAGTGGGAATATGCTTGTCGAGCCGGATCGACCACCCGCTTTTGTTTCGGAGACGATCCAGACTGCAGCAAGCTTGCTGAATATGCCTGGTTTACTGCCAATAGCAACGATTACACATATCCAGTAGGCCAGAAAAAACCCAATGATTGGGGATTGTATGACATGCATGGCAACGTTGTAGAGTGGTGTCAGGATGGGCTGCACTATACCTACGATGGCGCCCCTACCGATGGCAGTGTCTGGGATGCTAACTCAATTATAACTCCTTCTGGGAATTGCCGCATGATGCGTGGCGGATGTAACAACAGCCATGGCGAAGGCTGCCGTTCCGCTGGTCGCGACTGGGGTCCCATGAAGAACCGTTGTGGCGATGTAGGTTTCAGGATTGTTGTTTTATAGTCAATCCTTAGATTAATCCACTCTTGATGGAATTAACAAGGCCCTTACCGTTCCTGTGATAAGGGCCTTGTTCTCTAATAATATTAATATTATTATTCATCTGATTAGGTTTGACTGTTGGAGCTCTGCTAAATCTGTATCATGGCCACAAACCGGAAACTACCATTTGGGGGATTATCATAGCCACTATCTCAATCTCCGTCATGTGGATTCTGATTCGCTACAAGGTGGAGGTGGGGAGGCAGCTTCATTCCGAGGCCATCCTTGCCGATGCAAATTGCAGTCGGGTCTGCCTGTGGTTATCCTGTGTCCTGTTGCTTGCCAGCGCTGGATATGAACTCACAGGCGTTGGAGGCATTGATGATGCAGGCAAGCCATTATGATTGCCCTGTTTTCATTTCGTGAGGGTCGGGAGTCCTTTGAAAAGGCCAGGGGTGTGACCTGTCATTGCGACAGATGTGAAAAATGAAATTAATCGAACATTCGCGAAATTTGGTCCGACGCTTCTCGCAGGAGGTTGAATTTTATAAACATGTACTCAGGCATCCACGAACGCCACGTGTCTCAAAAGTGTTGCTCGGTGTCGCAATAGCGTATGCTGTTTCCCCAATTGATTTGATCCCGGACTTCATCCCTGTGATAGGGCATCTCGACGACTTGCTCATCCTACCTTTGCTGATATGGATCGCGGTAAGGTTCATTCCGAAAAGTGTGATTATCGAGTGCAGACAAATAAATATGGCAGAAACGAAGAAGCGCGTCTTGTTTCTTTGTACTCACAATAGCGCACGATCTCAAATGGCGGAAGGTTTATTGCGTGTCTTGAGCAACAGCAGCGTGGATGTCTTTAGTGCTGGCACCGTGGCCACGTCGGTTCGCCCTGAAGCGATAACCGTGATGCAAGAAGTCGGCATCAACATTCGCGGACAAGAATCAAAGACCCTGGAGCGCTATCGCGCGGAGCCGTTTGATTTGGTAATCACTGTCTGTGACAGTGCGAGTGAAGCTTGTCCGATCTTTCCAAATGCACAGGAACGATGGCATTGGTCTATCGATGACCCTTCTCAAGTCGAAGGTTCAGAAGCAAAACGACTGAATGCGTTTCGTCGAGCACGGGACGAGTTGCGCCAAAGAATTGAAGCTACTATTTTGGAAAAGGGTGTGGCGTCTGACGCCTGACTTTACTCTCTTTCGATGAGATATCTGCTACAAAAGCACCTCTTGTCTATACCGCTGATTACCGCTATCCGACTTCATAGGAAGCCGCCACTTTGCATGCAATTTAAGCAGAGCAACTGTTGTGGTAAAGACAGTAATAATATCAGGCGAGGTTGCTTCCACCGCCGGTCGTCTCCTGCTCTCCTTCCTGCGGGGGAGCATCCATATCCACAAGCAGCCGGTCCGTCTGCCGGCGAATTCCATATAAGGCGTTGATCAGATCGTTCCGGTCATCTTCCGACCATTCCTGCCAGGGTACTTCCATGAATTCACCGGTCAACTCATCCGTCTTTGTGATCAGGAGGCGTTGCGCCGAAGGAAGGGGTTTGGGAGTCGTGGGCGTCTTGACCTTACCTGCGTTAGCGGCCTTCGTCATCAAAGTCTCGAATTTGCGGCGCATGTTCGATTCCGTTTTTTGTCGGGCCACTTCGAGAAGCAGGTTCTTTGAGATATTTGGGTTCGTGCGGCAGGCGCTGCGGATGTCTTCGGGTAATTTGTTCAGAGTCAGGCTATCGTAAATGGAAGATTTCGACTTGCCAAGGGCGTCGGCAAGCTGATACTTATTCATGACATATTCCTTCATCAGGGCATCCATTTCCTCGGCCTCTTCGATGGGAGTCAATCCTTCCCGCTGGATATTTTCAACAAACCCCTGGAGGCGCGTGTCGCCGTCGGTGAAAGTCCCGGGAACTTCCGTCAGTCCTGCCTGCAGGGATGCTGCCACACGGCGATGGCCGGCGACGACAACCGGTTTTACCTCGGCATTTTGACAGAACAGAATAGGCGTAAGGACCCCGTATTTTATTATGGATTCGGTGAGTTCGTTAAGGCCTACGGGATCCATAAACTTGCGCGCTTGCGCCTGATCGGTCAGTAGATCGGCAATCCTGAGTTTGTAGAGTTTCCCTTTGACATACGTTGTGTCACCTTGCACATTAATCTGATGCTTTATTTTCACATTCGTTTGATATCTTGCAATAATATTAGCGGTCGTGGTTTTGTTGATCAGCGGGTTGATGGTCGGAGTTACCCACAGCCAAATATCCGACCGCCATTTTCTGTGAAAGAGCTGCGTCCGGAGGTTGTCTATGGATAACTCCTGCATCTTGGTATTGATGGATGCCTTTGGATTAATGAGCATTTGGGTTACATGATTTCCGTGGCTGCCCTTCTGACATGTTCCGGTGAAACGAGTTGGCACTTTTCCCTGGCAGCAGCGACGAGTGCGCCCTTGGCCAAGAGGTTGGCTCTGCGAAGAAGGCCCCCCGATCCCTGGTGGACAGCAAGGATGGCCTCATCTGGAAACAGTTGTTCTTTAACGCCGGCGATTTTCAGATGATGTTTGATATAGCTGGCCATGTCTTTGTACTTGAGCCCTTCGAGATGGCTTTTGCCGATTATCCGTGAAGCTAGCGGTCTTGATGTATGGAACATCAGGTTATCGACGAGGTTGTTTTGTCCTGCCAGGATAATGGGTAGCAGGGGTTTGGAATCCATATCGAACTGACTGATGGTATGGAGTTGGGCAAAGACCCCCAGTCTCAAAAGGGATGCCTCATCGATGATAAGGACGGGAGTCTGCTTTCTCTGGTTTATTTCTATGATGATTGTTTTCATGGTTTTTATCAGCCTGGCCAGGGAGTTGGTCTGTCCATCGACATCAAAGCCGTTGCAGATCTGCCTCAAGGTATCGGACATGGGACCAGTGGTGGCCACGATGGAAACAACCCTGTATTGAGAAGGATGTAGTTTTCCCATGGCATGGCGAAGGGCGGTGGATTTACCGCTGCCGACATCGCCGGTGATGATGGAGACGGCACCCAGATTCAGTGCGTATAGGAAGCGTTCCGTGACGGCTTGAAGTCCAGGTAAAGGGTAAAGATCTTCCAGGGGGATATCCTGTGCAAATGGTTCTTTCTGGAATCCGAAGAAAGCTTTATAACCCATGCTCCACCTCCCCGAAGAGTTTTCCGCCCGTATATTTTTCGGAATCTGGTTCAGGAGGCATGGATTTCGGCAGGAGGCGTAGTTGGCTGTTTTCCCGTCGAATGCGGCAGTTGATGTTCATGTCCAGTGGGACAAGCATTCCATGAGTAACCCCGTTATAAAATGCTTCCACCCTGAGGAGATCATCTTCATGATACAAGAGAGTGATGGTTTTCCCGATCAAAGGGATGGGGGCTTCGTAGAGTCTGCCGCATAGAGAGACCGTCCGGTCCCGGTCCACCTTCCTGTTTGCGTGGATACGGAAGTAATCGTGGAGATCCTTTGGCGCCTCCCGAACCAGGTGGGCATGCTTGAGATACCTATTGATGGGAGTCTGCTTGGTGCTGCTGTGGACAGTTATATGATATTGTTCTTCAAGCCATTTTGTAAAAGATTCATTGACTCGATCAATGGGGAGTCCTGCGGGACAACTCGGCAGGAACTGCATCCTGACCGTCCGGAAGAACCGTTCTATTTTCCCCCTTCCCTGGGGCTGATAGGGCTTGGAATGAATCAAGGCGATGCCCAATGCCGCCGTGGCATGGCTCAGCAGTTGCGACCGGAAGGCGGGACCATTGTCCACATAAAGCTTGCGGGGAAGTCCCCGCTTTGCCAGGGCGATACGCAAGGCGGCGACATAAGTTTCCACCCGTTCGTTCAGATAAAACGAGGCATGCGGCACCAAACGACTCATATCGTCAATGAAGGCAAACAGGTAGGCTTTGCGGGCCTTTCCCTCCACAATGATCTGGGGGCCGTGCATACAGTCGGACTGCCAGATATCATTGGGCAACTCCGCCTCGAACCGCCGGCGATCTTCCGCAACCTCATGCTGCTTAAGTAGTCCCCGCTCCCGGAACAGACGGTAGATCGTGACCGGATGTGCCTTGATGCCCGGATGGAGGATCTTCCGCAATCTGGCCTCTCGCATGATGACAGGCATGGAAGCACCCTGGAGCTGTTTCCTGAGTTCTATGAGGGACAAAACAGTCTCCTCGTCGAGTACCCTCGGTCTGCCCTTGTCTTTCCGTTCTCCAGGATAGAGACTCTCAAGTCTTCTGCCGCCTTTCTCGTACCTCCTGACCCAGTCCAGGATCGTCGAGACACTGATGAAACTCCGCTCAGAATAGGGAATCTCCCAGATGCAGGCAGACTTCTCCTGCAAAAGCATTTTGCGTTCCCCATGCTCCAACTTCCGATCGCCGATCAGATCATAAATGACACCAAACCGAAACTGGGCCACCCGACTTTTTGCTTCTTCGTTCATGGCAACAACCTCCTTTTGGATTTTGAACCCCCATACCAGAGGCGCCACAGCGAAATCGCCGCAAAAAGAAGGTGGGGCGTTAGTCATAAGAATAACGGTTCAAAATGTTCTGAGGTTTTGTCAAAAAGAAAAGCTTTCAGATGGAATAAGGTGGGTTTGATCACGTTGGCCTGCCGGGACGCCCAGTTCCGCAAACAGCGAAACCAGTATTGCTGGTTCTGCCGGACCACCCAAGAAAGCCAGCGATCCTCCCCTATCTTACTGCATAGACTCTTTACAATGACGGCACCAGAAAACCGAAACCCCTTTAAAAAATCCAGGGGCCGACAACTGTGCACCGCCGAGCAATCTGGGCAACGGAAACGCTTTATCCAAACCGCCTCCATTAGCCCTTCAAAATACCTCGACACAAACCCGTGGCCCCATAACCTTGTCCCTTTACAATGGGGACACTTTGATGGCTTCGGCCAGCTATACCCCTTGCCTTGCTTGTGTATATCCTTTACATCTACAGAAAAATGCAGTATCAATAACCGTCTTTTTCAGAGGGTAACTGAGGATGGTGGCCAAACCAAAAAACACTCGGTTACCCTCTTTCCCTTTATTCAAATCATTGTGCATGATTCTACCTCTCATACAAAACATCGTGCTAAAAATACACTTCTTTCAAATACTATATTGAGCAGGGTTACACGTTGCGGCCATGAACAGGTCCTCCTCTATGAAATTTTACTGTATTATATTAATAAACCTGGCAAATGTCAAGGACGAGATGCCAAGGTGAGGTGCCAAGGATGGAGAGGCGCGGACGAAAGATCAGGCTTTATCCATTAACATCCATGCTCGCAGGTGGGCGCGACGAAGCATGGAAATCCCCCCTTACTCCCTTTTGGCCAAGGGGGTAAGGGGGGATTTCCATATAAAGGGGAGAAAGGGACCTTTCCAGCCGATGGAAAGGTTTAAGTGTATGATATTATTAAGCGAAAATGGACGTGCCTGCAGCACTAAGCTCTCCGGCGTTTATGTGTAATATTAAATACATACGCAGGCATCGAGTGCTCGTGATCCGCCTCATTTTTAGCCGAAAATGTCCGGTTAAATGTCAAAATGGCATCATTCCGAATTACGACACAATTATTGCGATTTCCATTGACCGTCGTCAGCGGAATGCGATAATAATATTCCATTACATGACTTTTTAAAGGTAGCTTTTCATGGCCGGAATTTTAAGAGCGTCAAGGAGTCGCGTCCGGCGCTTCGTAAAACCACCCCTCCTGCTTGCCGGGATTCTGGTCCTGGGAGGTTTGATTTACGCCACCTGGGCTCTTGACCGGTATGTAAGCCAAAAATCCCCGGACCTCATTGCCCATGTTCAACAAAGATATGGTCTGCCATGCACAATTGGGGGGCTACACTATGTATTTCCTTTCAGCATCAAGGCGTCGGATATCAGCGTTTTCAGAGCCGATAATCGCTTATGGCTTAAAGCAACAGAAATTACCGCCCGAATCAGCCCCCTGAATTATCTCCTGTCCGGGAAACTCTCTCCCAAAGCCGTGAGCAGCGTGGAGGCAAACAACCTCGATGCATTTATTTATCATCAGGATGCCAATGGTTGGGATTTATCCGGAGTTCAGCATCCCCCCGGATCGGAAACCGCACCTTCAAGCACTGAAAACCGTTCGATGAAGGTGACCGTCCATAATCTTACACTATTTTTTCGTACAGATAAACGTGAAGTAAAACAGTCCTATACAAAGATGATGATCCGGACCAGCCCTAACGACGGCGAGGGTTATTTCGAGCTTACAGGCGATGGCAATGAACGCCTTAATGTTTCCTTTCAAAGAAAATCAGGTGAGTTTGAAGCCAAGGCTGAGTCTTTTCGCCTTGCCCTGCTCTCCCCTTTTCTTGGCAGCAGCGTTCCTATTGATGATATTTATATAACTGCTGACGCGAAGGCAACGCCGGATATAAACGGCCCCCTATCCTTTGCTTTGTCCGGCATCTTTTCAATTCATGAAAAGAAAAAGGGCATGTTCCCTGATTTCTTCAAAAAAGATACCCTTGTAAAGTTTGAGGCAAGGGGGAAAATCGACAAAGATCAGACGGATATCCAAAGCGGTGAAATTAACATTGGCGGGCAATCAGTTTTCATCAATGGGCGGGTTACAAACAAGAGGAGGCCCCAAATCGATTTGCTTCTGAATTTTCCTGATTTCTCGATTGGGAAAGCGGTAGAGGCCATCCCGGCACAATTTTACCCGGATTTACCCGGATTGAAAGTTAAGGGAAACTTGAGCGGTAAATTCCATTTTTTTATGGATATGGAAGATCCGCAAAGCCTCAAGTATAATTTTGACGGGACATATGAACCCATTAAGGTGCTCGCCCTCAGTACGAAAATAAATATCAAGGCCCTCGCCTCACCTTTCCAGCACACCGTCCGCCGGCCGGACAGAAAACGAGTATCCTTTATCGTCGGTGAAAAAAATCCGGATTATATCCCGCTGAGCAGTATGCCTGCATCCGTGGTCCCTGCCGTCATAACTGCTGAAGACGGCGGTTTCTTCAAGCACAAGGGATTCAGCACCTTGCCGATCAGAGATTCTTTTGTGGAAAATCTGAAGGCAGGTCGAGTTGTAAGGGGGGCAAGTACCATTACGATGCAGCTCGCCAAGAATCTCTATTTGAGACCCGAAAGAACCTTCAGCAGAAAGTTTGAAGAGTCATTCATTACTCTGGCTTTAGAGCAAACCCTTTCCAAAGAACGGATCATGGAGATTTATCTGAATATTATCGAATGGGGTGACGGCATTTATGGTATCGGCCCCGCGGCACAATACTACTTCAAGAAATCTCCGGCTGAGCTGACACCGGTGGAATCGGCATTCCTCGCATCGATCATTCCTTATCCCCGTAAAAAATGGGGGACTGATCCGCTCAGCAATATCAGCGAGGGATGGCGGCAGTATCTGCAGTTAATTCTTTGCAGGATGTATGAACGGGGAGGCGCCGAAGTTGACGACCTGCGCCAGGTAGGCGTTGAGGAAGCGAGAATCGCCCTCCTGACACGAAATAAAGGAGCGGATACGGGGGTTGTTTCCCCTCCCCCTGATGGAGACTGAAAGTCAGAATTGCATAGATTAACGTTGACACCGATCTATTTCTTTGGCAACAGATTCCGAGGATTAAAGGTCACCTCATACAGGAAAGGAGATTGGCTATGACCCCCATGGAAATGCAGGAAAAAGCAATCCAGATCTTCGGTGAAGGTTTACACTGAAGCCAGGCCGTTCTTGCGGTCGGGCAAGAAAAGCTTGGGATAGAAAACATTGACCTGATCAAGGCCATGGACTCGTTCGGTGGCGGTTTAGGCGCTCATGGTGAAGTATGCGGCGCCGTTGTTGGCGGTCTGGCGTCGATTGGCCTGCTCTGTGGACGAGCTGAAGCGGGAACGCAAGCAGCCATGACAATGTGGAAATCTTGCCGGATATTCATGAAGAGATTCCGGGAAGAAATTACAGACGACAAAATTTTGTGCCGTGATCTCGTAAATGTAGACTGGATGGACTTAAATCAGGTCAAGAGCTATCGGGGAAGTGACAAATTCGAATATTGCCGGATCCTCACGGGAAAGACGGCCAGACTGGTCGGTGAGATTCTGGAAAAAGCGCAAGCTGTTTGAGAGGAGGACGACTATGAACGGTGCGGAAGTGCTCGTAAAGACGGCGGCTGCGTGCGGCCTCGAGATTTGTTTCGCCAATGCGGGCACCACGGAGATGCCCCTCGTAATGGCGTTTGACACCGTACCCGGCATTAGGCCGATTCTGGGTCTTTTTGAAGGGGTGTGCACCGGCGCGGCGGACGGCTACGGTCGCATGCGGGAATGTCCGGCCATGACCCTGCTGCATCTGGGACCGGGACTTGCCAACGGTATCGCCAATCTGCACAATGCGCGCCGCGCCCGAACACCCATTGTCAACGTCATCGGCGATCATGCCTCCTGGCACCGGGAAGCGGATGCGCCGCTGGCCATGAATATCGAGGGGCTGGCAGAAACCGTATCCGGATGGCTGTGCACAAGCCGGGACGCCGAAAACCTGTCCCAGGACATGGCCGATGCCGTCGAGGCCGCACTCCAGGGGCAAATCGCCACCCTTATTGTGCCCCACGACCACCAGTGGATGCAGAGCAGTGACGATCCGGTTGCCCCGCCGCAGGTATCCTGTGTGCCCATAGATTTTGATCGTATCGAGACAACCGTCGGGCTGTTGAAGTCGGCCAGGAAAACGGTCATCCTTGTGGATGGAAAGGCCCTGCGAAAAAGGGGCCTCCATGCCGCTGCCCGCATCAAAGCGGCCACCGGGTGCGATCTTATGTCCGTCACATTTCCGGCCTATATGGATCGGGGCGCCGGTCTGCCTTTCCTGCCAAGAATTCCTTATTTTCCGGAACAAGCGATAGCGGCACTGTCTCCATACGATGGGGTGATCCTGGCCGGTGCGAGAGAGCCCGTGGCCTTCTTCGGATATGAAAACGGGGCAAGCTATCTGCTGGATCCGGCCAGCCGCAAGATACGTATCGCCGGGGAAGGCCAGGATGCCGCCGTTGCTCTGGAAGTACTGGCGGATGCCCTGCATGCACCGAAGGCGGACAATGACCTCCGGGCTATGGTTTCTATTTACGGACGACCCGCAGTCCCCGAGGGAAAGCTGACCGCCGAGAAGGCCTGCACCGTGCTCGCGGCGCTACAGCCGGAGCACGCCATCATCGTCGATGAGGGCCTAACGGCGGCTTTTGCCTATTACCCGCAAGCGGCAACGGTTGCACCGCATAGTTACATTACCGTCACCGGGGGGGCCATAGGTCATGGTATTCCCTGTGCGACAGGGGCCGCCGTAGCTTGTCCCGACCGTGCCGTTATCAATCTCGAGGCGGACGGCAGCGCCATGTACACCGTTCAAGGGCTCTGGACACAGGCCAGGGAAGACCTTAATGTGACCACCCTGATCTGCTCGAACCGGAGTTATTTCATCCTGCAGCTGGAAATGATGCGGGCCGGGTGTACCACGCCAGGGCCGAAATCACTGTCACTGAGCAATCTGGGGAACCCTGCCATCGACTGGGTTAGCGTCAGTCAGGGAATGGGCGTGCCTGCCGTATCTGTAACCATTGCCGAAGATCTCGCCGAGGAACTGCAACGAGCGATCGAAGAACCAGGTCCCCATCTGATCGAGATGGTCCTTTAAACAATAACTACCGGGTAGCCCTCTATAAAAGGACCGGATTAATATTGGGCAGATGAAATGAAATTAAACTGCTTTTGCTTTAAATCTAAACTCATGATTTAATTATTTCCGTTTTTCCGTTGCCGGCGCTTCTTTACGTGTTACCATAAGGTGTCGTATTGCAAGAATCGGATGTGAATAGATTATTTTTGGTCCAGAATATTTCATTACCTCTCTAATTTCAGCTTTCATTTTCGGCTTATAACAATGGAGTCGACATCTACCACACGGGGGCTTGTCTTCCCCAAATGGGCATTTGAGAGATCTCTGACGGGCATAGGAATATAGATCTTGACAGCTTTTGCAGAGTTTATCACTGCCATGATGGTGTCGGCAGTACATATCAATCATGATGCCGACCGTCTTGATTTCCCGCTCTATTCGCTTCATATCGATTTATCGTTGACTGTAATCTTTATGCTCAAAACATATACTCCAAGTTCATGGTAATACTCATCCGCTCCGACCATACCTTAACGCCATTATCAAAGCTAAAGTCAATATCATAAGTATTATTGACAAGGCGATGGGAGCCTGTAGTTTCTTGACAGCCGCTGTAAAAGCGATCACGAGTCATTAGCTTCCTGAAATGCTGTGTACTGACTTCCACAATTTTGTCTTGACAATGGGGAGACCTTTAGGAAAAGGTAAATTAACGATCAGGTAGGTCCGCTTATCGTTACGGGGTGGGTGCAAAACTCATCGGCGGTGAAAAATGCAACACATTTTGGGAGTTCGTGGACCAGGAAACAGAATCGAGGGTACTGATGAACACCAGGAATAAAAGATCAGAGCCCGATATCCTTGATCAGCTGTATCGGAAATATGCAAAGGGCGGGACACACATCGCGAGGATACAGAGCACAGCTTACTTCTATTTCAAGAAGTACAGTTGGATCGGCGTAACCGAGTCCGCCTATTTCGTTAAAAGATTTCTCGATGTGTGCGTGTCCGTCATGATGCTTGTTATTCTCTTCCCGATCTTTCTCATCACATTCGTGGCAATAAAGATAGACAATCCCGGCCCTGCTTTTTACAAGCAGATAAGGGTTGGTAAGTGGGGTAAGCTGTTCACGATCTACAAGTACCGGTCAATGGTCATGGGCGCCGACAAGATGAAGGATCAACTGCTCGACCAGAATGAATCCGGCGGAGTAATTTTCAAGATGAAGCGCGATCCACGGATTACGCGGGTGGGCCGTATCGTGCGAAAGTTGTCCATCGATGAATTGCCTCAACTCTGGAACGTGCTCAAGGGTGATATGTCACTAGTCGGGCCACGCCCCCCGGTGCCCAAGGAGGTGGCTGAATATGAATATGCCGATCGGCGGCGTCTGGATGCTATCCCTGGAATTACGTGTATCTGGCAAGTGAGCGGGCGTAGTGAGATTGATTTTAAAGGCCAGGTTCGCCTGGACGTCCAGTACATTGAAAACCAGTCCTTTTGGGGCGACATCAAACTCCTGTTTAAGACAATACCGGCAGTGCTGTTGGGGAAAGGTGCCTACTGATGATTCCCGAATCTGTCGTAATCCTTGGGATCCCCCTTGACAACCTGAACATGGATGAGACTGTTGACCGCATCTTCTCAAAGGAAAACGTGATTCAGCTGTTTCGTCTCACCAAGCTCAACCACCTGTTTCATATTGCCCCGGATCTTGCTGCCGCGGAGCAAATGCTAAAGAAACCCACATGAAGGCAATAATTTTCCCGACAACCAACACAGGGGACTTGGCGCCGTTGACTTCCTGGATACCGGAATTCTTGCTTCCCGTGGTCAATAAGCCCATTGTGGAACATCTCATCGAACTCCTGGTAAGGCATCATATTGAGGAGATATTACTGATCGTCAAACATATGCCCTATGAAACGGAAAATTACTTTGGAGACGGCTCACGATGGGGCGTGCGACTTTCCTACTCACTCCTGAGCAGTTACCGCGGGATTACCGACGCTCTGGGCCGCATTGAGGCATCGAAACTTGAAGGTTCCTTTCTCTGCCTGCCGGCAGACCTTGTCACTGACCTCGACATTTCCGATTTTATTAATGTTCAACGCCAAGGACAAGGAGATATTTGTCTTGCAAGCACTACTATCGGCCCTGATCAACCAAAGCTTCAGCATGCAACTACCGAAGGATTGGAGGCGATCGATTTCTATCCTTTGATCATGAATGGAGAAGCCTTCAAGTCCTTTATCAAGCTTGGCCCCCATGGCGTTTCTCCGGACGTTCCCAACCGGCTGGGGCGGGAACATGATATTGTGAATACTTATTGTTCACCTTTCAACTTCCAAAGGGTCAAATCGCTAGCTGATCTTGTGATGGTAAACCGGCGTGCACTTGAGGGCGATTTCAAAAGCATTCTGATCCCTGGAAAGGCGATGAAAGAAGGTCTTTGGTTAGGCAGAAACTGCCGAATTCATCCCAATGCCAAGCTGGAAGCGCCACTGCTTATCGGCGACCACTGTAATATACAGGGAGGGTCATCCATTGGTCCGGGAACCGTCATCGGCAACCAGGTGATCATTGATCAAGGCGCATCCGTTCGGGACAGTCTGGTTCTAAGTAACACCTATGTCGGCCCCCTTACGGAAATAAAGGATGCCCTCATCAAAAAGAACTGGATGTTCCAAATACCCCGCATGCTGCACGTGCACATGGGGGATGATCTTATTCTCGGAGACCTTGAAAAAAGGACACTGGCAAGCAAAGGCGAACGGCTGCTAAATCTGGTACTTGCGCTATTCTCCCTAATTTTGGTCTCGCCTCTTTTGGTTACCCTGTTCTTATATCACCTTATCTTTCCCTCGCAGAAGTTTTTCTTTTCTGAAAAGCGGTTACACACCTATGGTCGAATGAATCTTGACGGAGAGACCACCCTACAGTCTTTCGACCTTTTTCTTTTCAGGAGTGGTAATAGGCTCATTCGCAAAATTCCGGGACTGATCAATGTGATAAGGGGAGATCTCAATATGGTGGGGGTTTCCCCTCTCACTGATGAAGAGTCTCGCCATTTGCCGGAGGAGTGGAAGGATTTGAGAGTCAATACACCGCTCGGGCTGTTTCACCTATGGGAACTGGAAGTCCGTGATGATCTCGACTGGGAAGAGAAAATGGTGATGGAGAGTTATTATGCAGCGACGCGCTCTACATGGTGGGACTTGAAGATATTCTTTAAGGCTCTTTTCGCCATGATGCTCGGTTGATCTGATTCGAATCCCTATGAGCGCGAATCAACCATGCATTTTCGAGGGACTGCAGCGTCGTATCGGCAAGTATCATCTCGACCAGCGCCTCAGCATCCAGGCCGATCATTCCGTGAAATACTTCGGCAAGGGATCAGGGAAATTCCATTGGGAGAATATGGTGCCGGAACTCGAATCTATCTCAAGATCTTTAAAAGTGGGACCGACGGCGAGTGGGTTAGAACGAAAAGGAATGAGGGAGAATGAAAAATGCGCATTCTCGTTGTAGACGACGATATGGAAATGCGATTGCTCATAAGGAGCATTCTCACCGCCAAGGGGTATGAGGTTTTAACAGCCTCCGACGGAATTGAGGCCCTGGCGGTTCTCGAAAAGGAGAAAATTCAGCTCGTGATCAGCGATTGGCTCATGCCTAGAATGGATGGGCTGGAGCTTTGCAAACGAATCCGTGCCGCCTCTTTCCCGTGGTATGTGTACGTCATCATCCTGACGGCTAAAGACACCAAGGGTGAACTGGTCGCAGCAATGGAATCGGGCGCTGATGATTACATCGCCAAACCGTTTGACAAGGACGAACTGATTGTCCGTATTCACGCCGGCGAGCGGGTACTGAATCTCGAAAAGACTTTGGAAGATCGGAACGAGAGGCTCTCGAAAGCACTTTCCACTATCCGCAAAGACCTCGAGGCGGCAGCCCATCTGCAAAAAGATCTGTTGCCGAGGCCAGGAAGAGTCTCCTCTGGATTCTCGTTCGACGGGATTTTCCTCCCGTGCAGCTTTGTTGCCGGGGACACCTATAATTACATCAAACTGGACAGGGACCACGTCTGCTTTTTCCTGCTCGATGTCTCCGGACATGGGGTCCAGGCAGCCATGTTGTCGTTCACGCTGACGAAAATCCTCAGCTCTTTAACCATCCCGGCAGGGGACGGTCAGGGGGGCGGGGTCGATCGACGCCAGTTTTCTTCGCCTGTAAAAACGGTGCATGAACTGAACCTGAGGTTCCAGACAGATGACGAAACCATTCAGTATTTCACTATGATATTCGGGATCATGGATACCAGGGATGGCCGGATGACCATGGTGCAGGCAGGCCAGCCTTCTCCAATTCACATGCGAAAAGGTGAAGAGCCCGTGCTCTTGGGCAGCGGTGGATTTCCCGTCGGGCTCAATCCCAATGCGACCTACGAAGAGCTTGAGATTTATCTCAAGCCGGGGGAGCGCCTCATCCTCTATTCCGACGGGATCACCGAATGCACCAATCAGGATGGACAGGAATTTTCGACGGAGCGGCTGGTGGATCTATTGCAGAAATGGGAAGGCCTCTCGTTGCGCTCCGCTATGGAAAAATTAGAGAAGAGCCTTCTTGAATGGCGGGGCAGTGATGAATTCGAAGATGACATTAGCTTATTGGCCATAGAAAGGAGCAGATATAATGGAGATTATGGATGAAGTCATCGGCAAGGTAACGGTATTGAAAATGCGAGGTCGGCTCAATTCCGTCTCGGCAGTCAGTTTGAAGGATAGAGTCAACGATTACGCTAAGAATGGGCAAATCCACCTGGTAATCGATATGGCTGACATCGATTTTGTGGACAGTTCGGGATTGGGTAGCCTGGTGGCATGCCTGCGCTCTGTTCGTAAACTGGGGGGAGATGTCCGGATCGCAGGGCTCCAGGACCGTGTGCGGGCCGTTTTTGAACTTATCAGTCTGCATAGAATATTTGAAATCTTTGATGATGCCCGGAATGCCGTGGTGAGTTTCCAGTATCCCGAGAAGGATGCGGGAAAATGAACGCAGTATCGGTTGAGCTAACCATACGGTTCTTGCAAAACCTTAGTTACTTGCATCTTGTGACCGGTGCGTCGCGGCTTCTCTGTGAGACCATCAAGGAACTGAATCTGTCAAGTAGTTTAGCAGATGAGGTGGAACTGGCCGTGAGCGAGGCCTGCACCAACGCCATTCGCCACGGGGCCGATGTCGCTGAATCGGCCATGGTGATCGTCAGCTTTCACATGTCTGAGACACAACTGGTCATCGAGGTCAGTGACCAAGGAGCTGGTTTCAACTTTGAGGAGGTCCCTCAGCCGGCTTTTGACCAGCACCCCGAAGGTGGTTATGGACTTTACATTATCCAGAAGATTATGGATGAGGTCCAATATAAGAGAGGCAGCAAAATGAATACACTAACCATGAAAAAGAATTTAAGAATAAAAGGATAATTCCCGTAATAAAAAAAGCGTCACGATCCAAACTGAAATTGGGTAAGGGTCATATTCATGATGTATCGTTGATTATGCCATAGTTCCAAGGACCTTACGTCTTCATTACGACAGATAAGAATTTCCTTTTTTAATCAACATTATACCTTGAGAAGCAGAATCCAGAGCACCACGAGGACAATGCGATAGACGCCGAAGGGAATGAAGGTATGGGTCCGGATGAAACGAAGCAGAAACTTGATACTCAGGATGGCCACAATGAAGGCGGTGACAAAGCCAACCATTAGATATTGAAACTCACCGGCGGAAAACTGCGAGCCGCTCTTGAGTAGGTCGTAGGCAGTGGCGGCCAGCATGGTGGGTACAGCCAGAAGGAAAGTGAACTCCACAATTGTTTTGCGTTTCAAACCCAGTATCAAGCCGCCGACGATGGTAGAAGCGGATCGGGATACCCCGGGAATCATCGCAATAGACTGGAACAGGCCGATGATGAAGGCATTTTTATATGAAATCTCGCGGATTTCGCTCGCGGCATCGTCTTTCTCCCGATACCAACACTCGAAGGCAATGAGAAAGATGCCTCCGATCAAGAGGGATCCCAAGACCACATTTTCCGAGCCCAAAAGGTAGCCCTTGATCAGTTTGTACAGTGTGAGTCCAAGAATGCCCGTGGGAAGAAAGGCCACAACAATCCTCTTCATGACTTCAATATCTATTAGCAGGCTCCGCCAGTAAAGGACGACCACGGAGAGAATTGTTCCCGCCTGGATGGCGATCTCGAAGCTCTTATGGAATTCCGTATGGGCAATCCCCATTAAGTGGGAAGCGAGAATCATGTGTCCCGTGGAGGAAATGGGCAGAAACTCTGAAACTCCCTGGACAATACCCAGAATGAATGCGGTAATGAAATCCATCTGTTTTTATCTATACCCCCTAGATGATTGGCGTATGGTAAGTATATACAGAATGCCGGGGCGCGTCAAACTGTTATTGTCATTCTTATTCACTTCCGCAAGATTTAATCCATAAAGCTGCCGCATATTAGTCGAATTCATTCGACATGCCCCTCCGGACTTACCATCGGCCTGGAGAGATGGCAGGTTCAGGTTGAGGCAATTCGCTCTTGACTTCTATATGGAGAGTTGTTACTCAATAATTCAAACTGCTTAATAACCTGAACATTTCTTGGAGGGGGACATGCATTGTATAATCATGGCCGGGGGCGCTGGCACAAGGTTCTGGCCGGCAAGCCGCCGACATATTCCGAAACAGTTATTAGACATCACCGGTCGTGGCCCAATGGTGGTTGAGGCTTGCTCCCCTGGCGCGGGACGAGGAGTTGACGCTTTGTGATCTCACGGGAGCACGAAGAAAAAACCCGGAGGCTCTTCACCGGGCAAGGGGTTCAGATTGTCTCGGAGCCGGTCGGAAGAAACACGGCACCCTGCCTCGGCCTAGTTGCACTCTACGCCGAGTATGCGGGGGCAAAGGGTGCGATCGCATTCCTTCCGGCGGATCATTTCATCTTCAATACGGGCGCATTTCTTCGGGCCCTCGGCTAGGCCGCATCTTTAGCTGAATCCGGCGCGATTGTTACCTTGGGTATCGTGCCCAATAGGCCCGACACCGGATACGGATACATTCGAAGAGATCAGGAAAACATAGATGCGGAAGAAACCCCTGCATACCGGGTTTCCGCTTTTGTGGAAAAGCCGGATCTCGAAACAGCAAAACACTACTTGACACAGGGCGACTATCTCTGGAATGCGGGGATCTTCGTAGCCACGCCGGAGGTTATCCTCTTGGAGATAAAAATACACCTTCCCGATCTCTACAGAGGTCTCGAGAGACTCAAAAGCAGTATCCACAACGCCGATTTCGAAAGAGAAATCGAGGTTGTCTATGGACAGATCGCATCCGTCTCCTTCGATTATGGAATCATGGAAAAGACGAAATATCCCCTGATGGTTGTCCCCTGCGAGTGCGGATGGAGCAATGTCGGTTCTTGGGCCTCTCTCTACGACTTAAGAAGGGAAGAACATGACGAGAGAGGAAATCTTTCCGAAGGGGATTCCCTGCTGATCGACTGCGAGGGAAGCTTTGTTTCATCGGGAAGCGGAAAACTCGTGGCCTGCATTGGGCTCAAGAATTGCCTTGTCGTGGACATTCCCGATGCGCTTCTGGTGGCGGACTTGGATAAATCGCAGGAAGTCCGGAAAATCACCGAAACATTGAAAAATGCCAAATGGGAGAAACTGCTTTGAGCATTAACAAACAGACCATGGATACGCAAAATTGTTTTCATGAAATCTGGATATATTGGGAAACGAATCACGCAAAGTCTTGTGTGCAGTTTATAGAATAGGCAAGGAGAGTGAAAATGGAAGAAGACCATCGGCCGTGGGGATATTACAGGGTGCTTGCAGATGAACTGGATCACAAGGTCAAGAGGATTGTTGTCTACCCGGGCCAGAGGCTGAGTCTGCAAAGGCATCGACGCCGTGCGGAACACTGGCACATCGTCCAGGGGAATGCGATCGTGAGAAAGGATGAGGATGAGATTCCTGTTCAAGCAGGCAGCAGCGTGGATATACCCCAGGGCTCCTGGCACCGCATCAGCAACATGAGTAAAAACAATACGGTTTTCATCGAGGTTCAAAGAGGTGACTATTTTGGAGAGGACGACATCGAAAGGGCTGAAGACGACTACGGACGTTTGAAATCCAGTCAGTAAAAATTTAAAAAAGTCGGACTCCGATAGGTCTTAACTATTTGATATGATTAATCTAAAACGAAACCTAATGCAGCAGTGGGGCGCAGAGACTTTCCCCGTAGAATAGTTAATATATACATCCACTTAATGAAATATATCTCGAAAACGGAGTGCGCCGCCTGCTCCCTTATTTCCATAGCAAAGATTTTATCCAATGAAAGGGCATGAGCATGACTGACAGCAGGATCGATCTACAAGGTAGGCAGAAGAATAGGCGGCATCCTTTTATTGTAATCCATATCCGCGCAGGGAAAAACAAGTGCAATAAATTGATAATCAATGCCATAGATTAACATCACCATCAAGGAGGTTGATTTATGGCAAAACGAATACAGTCATGGGAGGTATCGGACGCATTCTGGGAGCTTGTTAATCCACTGATTCCTCCACCAGAACGGGATAGTGAGAAGAATTATAAACGGATAAAAGGTGGAGGTCGAAAACCTATTCCTTATCGCCAAGTGTTTGAAGGAATCGTCTTTGTTCTGCGTACCGGGATTCTTCCTTTCCCTTTGGCGCGCAGGTCTAGCCGAATATGATGAGATGGAGCGAACCGGCATGACGTATCGCAACTGGAAGCAGTCCTTGATCGACGCCTTTAGCAGAATCGGGTAGGAGGCGGGGTTACCCCCGCCGTCCTCCCACACCACCGTGCGTACGGTTCCGTACACGGCGGTTCATGAAGCGTATTGAAATCGGTGGTACTGGTCCATGAATGACACCAGTCCCAGT
>Ga0247842_10002569_pt1 | contig 26528 bp, 21 predicted proteins | sample LaCruzMarch2015__3_FD_192411 | JGI IMG/M metagenome (GOLD analysis project Ga0247842, IMG submission 192411) | Freshwater microbial communities from meromictic Lake La Cruz, Castile-La Mancha, Spain - LaCruzMarch2015_19m | ecosystem: Environmental > Aquatic > Freshwater > Lake | place: Spain...
GAAGTCGCCAAAGTGCACCGGCGTTAAGAGGTCCTGTGCGACCGATGCCAGTTCCGCCCGGATCGCGGCCGGGAGGCCGTACCATTCCGCCAGCGGGACGTCCTGTTCCCGGTACCCGACCGCCGGTCATCCCTCAGAGACGCAGACCCCAGTAAAAGGAGGATAAAATGGCGCTTTACAATGCAGAAACTTTCAAGGATGAGTTCCTTCGCGTTATTCGCGCAAGCCAGTCCACAGGCAATGTCCGCGCCTGCCTCTTGACTACTCGCGATCGGGAGTACGCGCTGAGTATGGTCAAGAAAATCGCCGTGGAATGTATATTCCCGCTGTATCATTTTACGGTTGCCGGCCGTTACCGCTACAATCCATCCCAGTTAAAATGGGAGACAGTCGGGAACACCTTGGCTGATGCGCCCAGCCTGCTGAAACATGCCCAAGAGGTCAAAGGGGGTGGTGCAATCCTGATCGAAGACTGTTCGCCATTCTTAAAAGACGAAGGAGGAAACCAGCAGGTAAGAATGACGATCGCCGATATGCTTTCCTCCCGCAATGGGAACACAGGTGTGGTTCTGGTATTTTTGGAACCGCCGGAAGCAGGATGCCGACTGCCGTCGATCCTGGCTGATCAGTTTGTCCGCCTGGAAGTACCCTATCCCCGCATCGAAGAGTTGGAAACAATTGCCACTGAGACGATTGCCCTTATCTCCCACAAGAAGCAGATGAATTTTGATATCGATCAGATACAGACTGAAGCCAAGAGTCTGGCGACAGGGATGGTGGGCTTGACCCGCAGCGCCGCACGGGACGCCTTGATCGACGCCATGATCTTGGAACCCGGCAATTTCGATCAGGCATATGTCCGGCTCCAGGAACGCAAATCTCAGCAACTCAGCAGGGAATTAAAGATGAACATTCTGGATACGGCCCAAGTGGAAGAACCGATCGGACTGGATTATCTGGTGGATTATCTGGGCGTGAACAGGGAAAAGATGCTTCTTCCCGGTCCGGATCGGGCCAGAGGCATTATTCTGATTGGCCCTCCGGGGACGGGAAAGACCATGTTGGCGCGTGCTATTGGCCATCTTGTCGGCTTACCCGTGGTGGAATTCCGTATATCCTCACTCATGAACTCCCTGCTGGGTGAAACGGAGCGGCGGTTTGCCCAGGCCTTTGCCACCCTCGAGGCCATGGCGCCGAATGTTGTCTTCATAGATGAAATCGAAAAGGCCTTTGGGGATTCCTCGGAGAGAGACGGCGGTACGATGATGCGCTGCACAGGCTCGCTTTTATCATGGCTGTCTGACAATCCCTATCCGAACTTTATCGTGGCCACTTCCAACAGCTTGAAACGGATGGGGGAGATCGGCCTGACAATGACACGCTCGGAGCGCTTCGATGCCAGCTTTTTCGTGGATGTACCCAATACAGCCTCCCGTCGTCTCATGCTGGAACGATGGCTGTCCGGCAAAGTGACCGACATTGATGGTATCTCCCAGGAATTGGCCAATTATACGGAGAAATTTTCCGGGGCTGACTTACGTTCCATCGTGAAAAAGGCAATCACCAGGACTGAATACACTAATAGGGAACTGACCCTGGATGTATTGAAGGATGAAGCTGAACGGAAGCGGATGCGAGCCTTTGCGCTTTATGATGAGTTTCAGGAACTGCGTCGTTGGGGCCGGATGCACTGTGATCCGGCGGGGCCAACGGAAGATTAAGGAATAGGAGGTATAACCATGAGCAATACAGCAGTCGTAACACCGGTGGCCGATTCAACAGGCGGTGCAGGTATAGCCGCAACGATGATTGGTGGTTGTATTCTGGGGATAGCAGCAGCAGCCGTGTGGCTATCTCAGGAAACGGAGCAAGATCGGAAGGCCGTGGAAGAATATCGAGAAGCCCGGCGGCGGGAGTTATTGGAAAATCCATTGGGCAGAACAGATCTGAGAACAGTCCATGAGGCTTGGCCGCAGTTGAGAGCAGAGAGCCTTTACATCTCAAATCCCGAGACCCTTGTGCAATCCGCCCAACGCTTGGGGTATCGCCTGGAACCACTGGCTGATGTGAAAAAACCGCTGAGATACCAGCCCCATATATTCCTGCAAAAACCCTCGGGGGAACGGTTGGCCATCAGTTATAACGAAGACCGGCGTGTTGTCCTGACCACGGCTGGCGATGATTCAAGGCTTCGCCACCTAGTCCGTCAGCACACAGTGGATCGTGCTCTGGATCATTTGCAGAAAAAGGGATTGAGCATCCAGACTGCGACATTGTCCAATGGAGAGGTGCAGATATTGGCAAGGGAGAAAACCAATCAGCGCCGGGACGGTTTGGCGGAAATCAAGGCACAGGTACGCAATGACGGGACGGCATGGATCGATGTAGATCGTCTTCAGGGCAATCGTTGCAATGAGATCGTTCAGGAGTTTGCCGAGGCCGTAGGCGGGCAGGTGACGGAAATGAAGATGAAAGCAGTCTCTTTCCAGCTTCCCGGTGAACCGGCAAAGACCAATATAAAAATTTGATATGGCGCGCAAAAATCTGAAACTGAGAGTGGATGACGAGGGCCGTCTCGAAGTGGTCGATCCAGGATACGATACACTGGAACTCATTCATTCCATAGACCCCGGATTTGAGATCAAAACTGCACCCCTGCCGCTTTTCTCTGTCCCCCGTTTCCTAAAAGTTAAAAAAATGGGTTGTGGATTGTCCTCAAAAGAACTTGAGACTTTAAGCGAGGGAGCGCTATGGGATTTACACAATCAACTTTTGGACCGTCTGCCGATAGGGACCAAATCCAAACAAACAAATGAAGCGTCATTCCTGGACCTAAAGATTGAAGTCGCTTATCGCGTCCTGAAGTCCTGCCGGCTTTGCGGGAGGCGCTGTGGTGTGGACCGGACAACAGGGGAAAAAGGGGTGTGTGGTTTGGGAATGGAGGCGACCCTTTTTGAGCATTTTGTTCACATCGCTGAGGAATCACCCGTCAATCCTTCCCTAAATTTGATGTTGGCAGGATGCGGTCTGCAATGTCGATTTTGCCAACAGGATCATCTTCTTAATCCATCTTCAGTAATGGGGCATTCATTGAGAGGGCCTTTATGGAAGCGATTGAATAAGAAAGGAGCACGGACTATATCCTTCATCGGCGGTAATCCTGATGAATCGATTTACGCTATCCTCCGCTTCCTTTCGGATGCCCCCCCCCGATGGGCTCTGCCTGTTGTCTGGAATTGCAGCGGCTATGCGACGATGGAGACGGTAAGCCTTCTCGACGGTCTAATTGATGCATATGTAACCGATTATAAATACGGAACTCCGGAGTGCGGAGACAATCTTGCGGGCGCTCCTGAATATTCGGACACGGCCTGTGTCGCTATCGAAGCTATGCTGAGGCAAGAGGCACCCGTCATTGTTCGGATTCTCATCCTCCCTGGGCATGTGGAATGTTGCCATATTACGATACTTGAGAGAATGAAAGCCATCGATAAGAGAGAAAATCTATTAATATCATTAAGAGATCAATATTGCCCGGGGGGATTTTTAAAAGAAACAAACAATCATTCCATGAATAAAAGAGTAACAGCGGAAGAAGCCCACCAAGTCAGAGAGCATGCTCATAACCTACACTTCAAACTTGTCGCTTAAAAAGACGTAATGCTTGGTGATGTTAGCTGTTCGTAACATTGATGTTAGGTTTTTTGTCCAAGTCTACCTTGGATAGCCATTAGAATGTTTATTGATATAACTGCACTATGGAATGATGATGATTGAATTGCTTAAAACAGAAACATATTTTATTTGATTATATCGTTGATTTTATTTGGTTTTATAAGATAGCCTTAAATATTCAGTGAACTGGAATATAATAAAATGTCTCTAATTTCAAGAATAGAGGATAATGGCATACATGTTGCTTTTTAGTCTATCGGAAAAGAATACATGTTTCAAGTTCAAGTATTGGAAGTATAAAATTAAAGATTAATCAAATGAGGTAAGAAAAATGTTCCAGAACTATGTTTATGAAAAACCCGGCTTCATCGGGAAGAAAAATACGGATGCTTTGACGGCTGCTTTTGCCGGAGGCGGATGGCTTCATCTCAATGATCATCTCAAAAAGACTGATACAAAATCCAGCCTTCGTGCTAATGACGTTGAGAGGAGCCATTAACATGTTTTTAAAAAGGCGATTGAAGAACGTAGCGCTTCTGATCTCTCTGATCTGCTTGATTTTTTCCACTGTCGCTTGCACGGAACGGCCGTCAGTTCAATCAAAGAGTTATAAGATTGGCATAATCAAAATTGTCTCCCATCCGGGTATTGATGCCATTGAAAAAGGTTTTTTGGACAAGGTTAATACGTACGCAAAAGAAAAGAATCTGTCTATAAATTATGACATGCAAAACGCACAGGGAGATATGGGTACATCTTCCCTGATAGCCAAGAAACTTGTCGGAGATAACGTTGATCTCATTTTCAGTATTTCAACGCCATCCACACAGCACGTGGTAAAGGCCACGCAGAAGATTCCCATAGTTTTTGGTGCGGTGACTGACCCTTTATCGGCAGGCATAGTAAAAAACAACGATCATCCGGGTGGAAATGTAACCGGGGTCAGCGATGTCTGGCCGATCAAGAAGCAGGTTGAACTTTTGCTAAAGCTTGTCCCTAACGTGAAAAAACTTGGCCTTGTCTATAATCCAGGGGAATCCAATGCTTCTTTCATGTTAATAAAGCTGCAAGATGCCTGTGACCAGCTTGGGATCAAACTGATAAAGCGATCCATCACTAATACAGGGGAGGTTCAGATGGCGGCAAGGAGCCTTGCTCCTAACGTAGATGCATTTTACAGTTCAATAGACAATACCGTCCTAGCAGCAATAATATCCTTGGTAAAAGTATCCCAGCAATTTAAAAAGCCAATTATAGCGGGAGAGTCTGATAGTGTTAAGCAGGGAGCTATCGCAACATTGGGGACCAATTATTATGAAATTGGTGTTGAGTCTGGTAACCTTGCCATGAAAATTCTCAGTGGGACAAATCCAGGGGACTTATCCGTGGTAAGTGACACGAAAACAGATTTATACCTAAATAAAAAATCGTTAGAATCTTTAGGGATAAAAATACCGAAGGAACTCGAAAAACAGGCGAAAACTATATTTTGATAATTGACTTCTATATAATTTATTGAATAAAGCCCAGGTCTGTCAACTGATGCATCTGGGTTTTTTTTGCCGAGTTCCAAGCTTGTCATGAGAAGTAAATAGGAGACGTATATGAAAACATTGTATATTATCAGACTTGGAGAGACAGAGAACAATGTAAAAAAGATCTGGTCCGGCAGCAGAACGGACTCTCCCCTTACCCAGAAAGGCATTTCACAGGCCAATAGAGTTGCCGACCTTCTTATCGCTGATAGCAGTATTTCTTGTATATATGCCAGTCCTGCCAAAAGAGTCTTGGAAACGGCTCGTCCTTTAGCGGATAAATTTTCATTAAAAATTATTCCAGATGAAGCTTTTCAAGAGATTGATATTGGAGATTTTGATGGAAGACCTCAGTCCGAAGTAATCGGGACCGAAATGGGGAAACAATTTTTCAGTGCTCCGCAATATATAACTTTCCCAGGTGCAAATGCATCAGTGCTTGAGTCACAACAGAAGGCCACAGTAAAAATTAAAGAATTGTTGGACGATTTGCAGATGGAGAAGGCAATTGCTATTTACACGCATGGAGCATTATTGCGGGTGGTTCTCTTAAAATTATTGGGCTTCAATGATCTATCAATGTTCTGGAAATTTCAAATTGGGAGCTGTGCTGTGGTTCAGTTAATTCAGAAACCAAACGAGAAGTTTATGGAAATGGTAAATCTGGTAAATTTTGGCAGTCCATTTCTGACACTTTAAAGAGATGAGTAAATTTCGGTGCGATGGCTTGATCCTGTCTATTATGCGCAAAGAATATGACCGATATTATGGAACAAGCGGAGGCAATGATGAGCAAAGATGAAAATTTAATCAATGAAGTCATGGGTGTCTATGATGTCGTAGCAGAAATATTTGACGATGTTTTTCGGAATGAAGAGGAATCCAAAAGGCATGGCCAGTGGCTGAATGATGTACTGAAGGACTTGAATGTAAAGAAGGTTATCGATGCTGGCGCTGGCACCGGTGAGCAGGCCATACAGTTGTGGCAATCTGGCAATTTCGATGTGGTTGTTGCCAATGATTTGAATTTGGCAATGCTTAACTGCTGTAGAGATAAACTAACGGAGAGGGGAATCCATTTCCAGGAAGGATGGCCAGCAGTCGCCGATCTTTCTTTCCTGGCGGTTACACAATCAGACTGGGCAGAGCTTGACACCAAGCTCCCGGAAGGTTCTTTTGATGCCATCGTATGTCTGGGAATTGCCTTCTATCATTTGCTGACAGAAGAGCGCTTTATTGCCGCACTGAATTGCTGGAACCGTCTTCTCCGGCCGGGAGGATATGTAATTATTGACACTCCCTGTGAACATGAAGAAATCGGTGGACAGATAAGAAGTGGAGTATTTACCCCAGCCCCATGGAATTGGTCTGCTAGTGAATGGTGTGGCCGGTCTGGGATAAGATATACACATGTGCATGGCATGGAATTTACGCCATTAACATCGTCACCGCTTGGTTGGCGAACATTTAACACATTTATTGTTGCCGAATTAACCCCGGAACGCAGGGCAGATAAATTATGGACATTTAGTTCAGGCGGAGCAATCCTTGATAAAAAAACCATGAAAGACCTTTCACATAAATCAAATTTCATGCTATCAGACATGCCGAAATCTTCACCATGTCTCTATGAGCAGGTCCAGGATTTCTTGCTACAAAAAGTAAAATAATTGTTTGAGAAACTAAAATGCAAGAGCTTTTTCAGACATCCTTTCAGCAGGGCCTATTGATTTCCCTTGCAGTTATGGGGATTTATATCAGTTTCCGGATTCTGAACTTTCCCGATCTAACCTGCGATGGATCTTTTTCCCTGGGTGGCGGGCTTGCCGCCGTTTTGCTTGGTGCAAGCATCAATCCCTACCTTGGCTTTGTTATAGTCCTGGCAGCAGGATTTCTTGCCGGCACATGCACAGGCATTCTTAATTCTCGCTTTAAAATAAACCCCCTCCTCGCCGGCATTTTAATGATGACCATGCTTTATTCCATCAATTTGCGAATCATGAACCGCCCGAATTACCCCCTGCTCGATTTTGAGACCATCTTAAAACCAATTGAAAATATGGGCGATTACACACAAATCGGAATGGTCGCCTTCTTCGCAATATTTGTACTTTTCTTTAAAATTCTGATCGACCTTTTTCTAAAGACTGAAATGGGGCTCGTGCTTATCAGCGCCGGCGATAATGAAAAAATGACACAGGGGTTGGGCTTCAATACAAGTGTGGTCAAGATATTCGGCATGGGGTTGTCCAATGCGCTGATTGCTGCCTCCGGTGCTTTAACGGCCCAGTATTATGGTTTTGCTGATATTTCAATGGGCATCGGCATCATCATCGTGGGTATCGCCGCCCTTATTATTGGAGAATCACTGTTTCATCCATCGCGGGTATCCATGCATACTCTCTCGCTGATCTTTGGAACAATAATCTATTATTTTATTGTTTCACTAGGTTTGAGAATGGGACTGGCTCCAACGGACCTGAAGATTGCCACAGCCCTCATGGTTATATCTGTATTGATTTTCAGGTTCAAGAGGGCGGGTAATGAATAACGATTCCTCTTTTTTAAACATTGAGAATATAAGCAAGATTTATAATCAGGGAACCGTGCAAGAAATCGTGGCATTGGACGATTTTAGCCTTACAGTAAGAAAGGGGGAATTTGTTTCAATAATCGGCAGCAACGGTTCAGGCAAGACTTCTCTTTTAAACGCCATTGCCGGATCTATCATGATTAACAACGGTCGGATCTCCCTCAATGGCCTTGACCTTACGAAAAAACCCTTATACTACAGGGCAGCGTATGTCAGCCGGGTCTATCAGGATCCCGCGGCGGGGACATCCTCAACGATGACCGTTGAACAAAACCTTGTATTAGCGTCGCTAAGAGGAAAGAGAGCTACTTTAGGGTTTGGAATAACCTCAACGAGAAGGCAGCAAATAATCAATGCCCTCAATGAACTTGGAATTGGCCTTGAGACACGATTGAACGACAAGGTGTCAAATCTGTCCGGTGGGCAACGGCAGGCGTTGGCTATGATTATGGCCTCCATTGTTAAACCAAAACTTCTCCTCTTGGATGAACATGTGGCAGCTTTGGATCCGCGCATGTCCCGACTCATCATGGAAATGACCGACAAACTTGTTCAGGTCCATGGTCTGACGACCCTGATGGTATCCCATGATATGGAAATGGCCATAAAGCATGGTCATCGGCTCATTATGCTCCATCAAGGAAAGATCGTTAAGGATTTGAATCAAGACGAAAAGGCAAGAGTTACAGAGTGGGATCTCATTGAAGGATTCAGGCAGCTCAGGCATAAAGAAGAAGAAAATAATCATTGATGGAGCGGCGTAATCAATAATGCTGATTGATCTATACGATGCAGTTCCAAAAAGGATGTCAGAATTATGGAAGCTTTCTCCTGAAGAACAGGTCGTCATCTTCAGCGATGCCTTCATGCGTATCCAGACTTATCAACTCAACCATGTGGGGTCACACATCTGGTATCTTGCTGATGGAAGTAAAGCCGTTTCGGAAATCGCTGATGACATATATAAAGCCATCGATATCAGGAGCAGGCCGCCGCGGGAATTAATATTGCGGGATGTTGTAGATTTCATTGTTGAAGGACGAGATAATTATCTTGCCGAATTGAATTACCCACATAAAGAAGTAGATCTTCTCCTGGTCGCTCCGCCCAATTCGCGTTTTTATCATAAAAAAATTCACCAAATTCCTGAAAATTCATCTCCACCCCTTGGACTATGTTCGATGGCGACACTGCTGCATCAGCATGGCATAAGGGTTCATCTGGAAGACTTTCAGGCATCTGAAAAAGGAATAGAACAGATCATTCCGCTAATTGAACAATATCATCCCAAGTTCATCGGCATCTCTGCAACAACGACATCTTTTTTCCAGGCAAAAAGGATGGCGAAAACAGTTAAGGAGTATTATCCTGAAATCACTCTGATCATGGGAGGCATTCACGGGTCTGCCTTGCCCGAACAATCCTTAGTGATGACCGATTTTGAAATCGTTGTGCGAGGTGAGGGCGAAATAACAATACTCGAACTTATCAAAAGGCTGCTCTCGAGAGACAATGATCTTTCCACGGTCCAGGGGATTTCTTACAAGACATCTTCCGGTGCAATAATCCACAACCCGGCAAGGCCAGTTATTGCTGACCTTGATACCTTGCCTGCACCCGATAAAAGGATGACGGATCTGTACCGATATTACCAAAAAGGAGCTATTCTTACAGGAAGGGGCTGCCCCAATCATTGTATTTTCTGCTCTTGTGGCGCCTTCAGTGGAAATAAGTACCGTCCCCGCTCAATCCAACATATTCTTGGTGAAATCAAAGACACCATAAACCGCTTTGGTGTCAATCAATTTGAGATTCATGATGACACATTTACATTATCCAAAAGAAGGGTGGACTCTTTTTGTAAAGGGGTAGCTGAAGAAGGTTTGGAGATAACATGGGGCTGCCAGTCACGTGTTACGACAATTGATAAGGAATTGGCGAAGATCATGTTTGATGCCGGATGCAGGAGCATCCAATTCGGAGTGGAATCGGGCAATCAAGCGGTCTTGAACTCAATCAAAAAAGGAATTACACTTAATCAGGTTGAAAAAGCCGTGATGGGTGCGTACAAGGCAGGAATTCCCAATATCGTCTGCACCTTTATGATAGGGCATCCGGAAGATACGCGGGATACCATTCAAGATACCGTTGAGTTCGCTTTGCGTCTCCATGAAATTGGTGTAACCATCACACCATTTACAGTACTGACGCCCCTTCCAGGCACAGATGTTTATCACCGGGCAGAGGAATACGGCATCAATATATTTGACGACGACTGGGAGCGTTATACCTTTTCAAGAGTGAATATGGAGACAAAGCACCTTAAGGCGGAGGAATTACAGGATATGTACTTCAATATACTGGAAAGGGTTTTAACCAAGGAAGGAAGATTTAACGAAACATAGGAGATTTGGTTATCATTTCATGGACAATGAAATCGAAGAATTGGCTAAAATCATCGTAAATTATTCCACCCGTGTCAAAGCTGGCGACCGTGTGCGTATTGTTTGTGAAGGCCTCGAAGGCTTGCCGCTGGTTAAGGCATTGCATAGGCAATGTCTATTAAAGAAGGCCAGGCATGTGGAATACGAATTGAGAGAACCGACCATTACCAAGGATTTCCTCTGCATCGCTGACGACCGGCAATTATCTTACATCCCACCCGAGTATCTTACCATCATTCAGAAAACAAATGTCTATATCTGGATCGGCGCACCATCCAACACCAGAGAGTTGACTTCCATAGACGGCAGAAAATCTGCCTTATACAGGAAGGCATTGGCTCCGTTGTGGGAGGAGCGCTTGAAAAACACAAGGTGGTGCGCTCTTCTCTACCCTACAATCGGCTTATCTCAAGATGCAAATATGAGTCTTGATGAATTCAAATCATTCTTTTTTCAGGCGTGCCTGCGAGACTGGGAAAGGGAGAAGGCGAAAATTAAACCGTTGAAAAGGCGACTCGATGGATGCAAATGCGTTAAAATAATTGGTGAAGGAACGGAACTCGCTTTTACGCTGAACAATAGAAAATCGGTTATTTGTGCCGGAGAGGTGAATCTGCCGGACGGAGAATTATTTACCGCACCAGATAGGGAATCGGTTGAGGGAACCATTCTCTTCAATATGCCTGCCGACTATCAGGGGAAACGTTTCCACGATCTTCAGCTCCATTTTAAGAAAGGGAAGGTCATTGAGGCATCGTCAAGAAACGATACTGATGAACTCATGAAAATATTGGATACGGACAATGGAAGCCGTTACCTTGGTGAGTTTGCCATTGGCTTAAACCGACAGATCGATCGGCAGTTTTTCAATCCTGTCTTCGATGAAAAGATATTCGGCACCATTCATATGGCCCTCGGCCATTGTTATCCACAAGCAGACAATGGAAACAAAAGCGCCATTCACTGGGATCTGATCTATTCCCTAAGAAATGGCGCTAAGCTTTTTTTTGATGACACAGAGATTCTGATAGACCAGTTTTTATCAGACAAAGAGCCGTGACATGAAGTGTTTTCAGAGGAGATCAATATGACATCGGAGCATGATGGCGCACTTGATTTTAATAAACAAATAGAAAAGATATTTAACCTTCGTTATGAAGATGCAAAAAAATACATGAAAGAAGTGATAACGGGTGGAAGCAAAAAAGATCCAATAAGCCTGATTTTCTGGCGTTTACCACTAATATTCATCGAAGGGAAAGTCATCGCAGCTTTTGTTAATCACGATAAGGATCAGATTGTAAGTGATACTGTGACGACCAAGGTATTGAACACGGGAGATGTTATATTTTCATATCAAGGTTTCAAACTATTGTTTGATAATATGAAAGGAACGAAAACGGCAAAACAATACAAAGCATTTACTCTGAAGAGACAGTGCACAGAACCTGATATGTTTGATGTCTTGGACTATTTCGGATTTCCTTGCATAGAGAGAGGTAGCGAGAATGCTGAGCAATATTTATGCCACTGTTATACTTTTGAAGCTTTTTGTGGTCGGTTTGAAATATGGATAGCCTTCCATAAGGATAGAGAGCAACTTTTCAAAGCTGTATATCATATCAAGAAAATGCGTGATCTTCTCAAATCGGTACAAACATATTCATATAGTGAATATAGGCAGACCAAAGATAAAAACGATGCAAAAAAGGAAAGCGACTATTTCAATGATATGATGAAAGCAATCGTTAATAGAAGGGAGATGTTACCTCAATATAAAGATGGAGATGTAAAATTTGAAATTAATGATTATTACATACTAATATTTGATGCCCTACACAAGGCATTACTTGAAGATATGGGGTGGAAGAAAGAACCAAATAATATCTTGATTTTATTCGCAGAAAGCCTTTATGGGCATGCAATGAAAATCTGGTTCACAAAAGAACAGGAAAAAGATTATATAGATAAATATAACATATTGAATTTGGATGATAAAAAAAGAATCTTGGCAGAAATAATAAATATGTCAACATATGATAAAGAAAAGATAAATTTTGAAAACGTTATCGAGCATAGCCTCAAAACATGGAAAGATTATCGACAATGTGGCTCGGTATCTAGCATTATTAAAGCAAGGGGATACTATGATATATTTTTGTATGATAACATCCCATTTAAAATGTATCCGATTATATTCAAAAGAGATTACATAAATATACATGATCATAAATATGATTATGATTCTAAATTGCAGGATCTTGAAACAATAATGCTTATTGATGTACCTGATAGAACAAATAAAATGTCGCTAGCTATGATACCGTTCTTTATTCGGGGCATAGCTGTTGGGACTGTAGCATTTTTTGCTCCGACAAGAAAAAAGAAATTGGAGAATCAGAAGTTTGAGAACGACTGGTATCAAAGACTGGTTAGGGCGTTGCAAAGAATTAAGTATGCGGAAGGACATTTGGAGGAAGCGGCAGTCAAAGAGGTATGCAGGACAATTCTCGATGAATTGGAAGGTAAGGCTGAATAATGACTCTGGACATATCAGACAAGCTGGAATCTCTGACAGAAAAGATCAACAAAGGTGTTTTAAGTGGTAGTGTCTTTCTTGGAGATTTGGCAAAAATAGAAAAACATCTTTATAATTATCATCCGCTATTGAAATTGAATGGATTCAAACTTAATTTATGCTCATTCAAAGAAGATTCTGAACCAATATATGACAACCAGCATGTCATAAGATGTTATCGCTTACTTAACAGAGATGTCATAAGATGTTATCGCTTACTTAACAGAGATGTCAATGATGATGACAAATATCTTAAATACTATCTTGTCCGTGTAGACAGTGAAAACATCTATTCTCCCTGGGATCGGACAGATGACATTGACATCAAAGACACAGTTGAGTTGGCTATCCTAGCCTATAAAAGGCGGAGAGAAATATTACAACATGCAACCAAAGCTGCGGTATCCGCAATTATTTCAAGGAATCATTCCCACCATATCGGCAGTCATGTCATGCCTAGGGCAACAGTTGGGAAGATAAAAGAAAGATTGGCGTTACTTTACCCAACGCTAAATCGCCAAGATACTATCCTCAATATCATTAATATACTGAAGTCCAAACTAGATGAATATATTCAGAAAAAAGCAGACTTTACAGCAGAAATAGCAACGCAACCCCTAACGACTACAAAAGTGCTGAGTTTTATCGACCATGTAATTCTTGGATTTGTGAATAACACGCTACTGATGGATAACATCGGCAAGAATGAAATGGTATGCTACAAAGATAATTTAGCTAACGACAACAGGTTAAAGTTCAAAATTAAAATTTGCGAAAAGGACGTCGAAAAGGACGTTAACGTTACATTTGAATGTGGTTCTGGTTGTAAAAAACATGATTATTGTTTACGTCACATTCCTTATTCGCCATATTGTGACAATGAAAAGGAATATTCAAGATTTCAAATAGAAAATTCATCAGATGTAGAGATTGCATTACCAGGTCCTTTGGGTGAGTATGCTGTCTTCAGTTTTCTGGAAAACTTTATCCGTAATGGTATCAAGCACAACAGAAAGGAACTGGATGATAGATCAGATATAAATTATGAGATTACAATTGCTCTGTATGATCTTTCTGATGATGAGCATTATTATAAGATTAGTATTTATGATAATTTCACTAAGGCTTCGAAGCCTATTTCGTGGAACGATGAAAAGGGGAAAACTGAGCAAGGGACTTTGTTAAGTTACCTCAACTATATAAAAAAAATGAGCATTATCAATCCCGACGGTACTACACGAAGTGAGGCTTGGGGCCTTGCAGAAATGCTTATTATGGCTACCCTGCTAAAGGGCTCAAATGACTTTATGAAGATGTCGGATAACCTGGATATAGAAACAAATGGCGACTGTCTTACATATTCCTTTAAAGTTATGAAGCCCAAAAAGATTGCCATCATCGATAGCAGTAAGAAATCCCCCGAGAATCGCGTATCAGGTATTTGGCGATTTGATTCCTTCACAGATTATATGAAACACATAATGGATTCATCACCGGCAGCATTTGAGTTTATGGTTATCCTCAATACAGTGGCGACTGATGAACAACTGAAATTTCATGACCTTAGAACTATGATGCCGTGCAGGGTTCTGCTAGATCAAGAGCTATCCAAGAAAAAATACTTCAGCACTCTCATAAGAGGCGGATATAAAACAGATAGCGAATTTAAGACGAAGATCATGACGCAAAATAATAGTGACGACAGAATATACGAAAACGTTTGGGAGGAATGGATAAAACAGTATTTAAAGGCTAAGGGAATGGGCGATGAAAAGAAACCCACTTTAGTCCTTTTTTTTGACCAGGAAAAAGGCGAAGCCGTAACAATATCTTGGATTAATGCCGTTGAAAATATGAATACATTTTTCAATTGCCTAATATTGGCAAATAACGAACCAATCATTTTACATAACAAAGAAAAGCTAATCGACGCCAGTCAGAAAAATTCTCTTGTGATTTACGATCGTCATGCTGAGGCCTTTGGTAAAGTTAAGAAGGTGCTCGACAATAAAGCGCAGAAACTAAATACCGCTTTTTATGAAAATTACGATAAAAATTCCGCCGACTTCACAAGTATATTTAAAGAGTATGAAGCGATACAAGTGATGTACGAACTTTTAGAGGCAAGTTTTCTTAAGATTCTGGTACTGGATGAAAGAATATCAGAAGTCACTCATAAACCAATAACCTCGGAAAAGGCAGATCCTTACCAATCTGATCATGAATACAAAAACGTAAGGAGTAGAATAAATGTTTCCAGAAGAGGAGGGATTTACATATGTACTCATATCGCCATAAATGGAGGTGTACCCAAACCTCTTCATGATGCGGTTAAGTGGCATGACCCACAGATCCATACTTCGTTACGTCTTAACAAGCAGGAAAACCAAATATCAGTAAAAAAAGTATTTAGTAAAGATGGAAAAGTTGAAAAGGAACCTATTGAAGACATTGACGTATTAATCATTCATCAGGGAGTGCTCGAGAATTTCTTTAAAGGCACCTACGAAACAAAAACCGAATATGAAGATCTTCTTGCTTCACTGGAAGAAACAATTCCTTATGTATTTGTTGATTCGGGGCGTGGGATCCCCCCAAAATTGCCGGATCATGTGAAATTTATTCCTTTCTCGCTCCTGGAGGAATACCTGATGAAGGAAAGAATTGCCAAATATAGCTTATCAAAATTGATTATGAGTTTATATAGGAGGAAAACAAAATGAAAAGGATACTATTTGCCATTACGTCGCCGGGTGGGGTTAGTGATATAAGAGAATGGGAAAGATTAAATAATGACCAATTATTTGACAATTACAATTGTTCGATAGGTAATGATTTATTATGTGTCATTAATGGATCAAAATATTGTGATATTAATGAGAATTGGGAATATGATAAAATTAAAAGTTTAATAAGCGAATTCGCAACTAATGAACCTTTAGGCATCCTGTTTCATGAAAGGGATCAAATTAAAAGCAATACTTTAAGAAATCAATTAGACGGATTGAACATAATTGCTATCGAATCTTTCTCAACGGTAGGAGATGGGCAAACAATATATGATAATTATATTACCCCATTTACTAGAGCACAAGATATTGAAGAAAAAATTAATAAATATAACCTACTGTTCAATAGAATAGAAAAAAAAAGCCCTGAAGATAGGGCAAAGAAAGCGATGGAACTCCGGACGCAACTGTTGACGCCGCTGGTCGCTCTTGATTGGTTATCACAGATGCCTGGTTCCGAACTCATACCGGAATATAAAAATATAAAAGACACTGCTTGCATTGCTTTGAAGAATGTCTTGGAAGATAATAGTTTCAAATCAAGTTGGAATGAATCAGATAAATTTTTACCCAAAATTCCCCAATTTATAACAGGTGTTAATGAAAAGGACTGCCATATAACACATGAAGAATTAAAAGGATACGCCGATCAAATCGAATCCAGCATCGAACAAATTCGTAACTCGGCGAATTCAATTTGAAAGTTTCTATGAGCCGTTCAAAAGGCACTGTCAGCATCTACATCAATCCCTTTCGATATCTGCAAAGATTGCCGATCAAGGTGAAATGGCAGGATGGTTATTGGAAGCAGGATATCTTTGTTGATCTTTTAAAACCCCTGCCGAGAGATGTGGTTTACAAAGAGGGCAATAGCTATTGGATCGAGGAACGGCGGGAAGATCGGGGAATCGCCTATATTGATCAAGAAGGGAAAGCCACCCTCATCTACGGATGGGTGCCCTATTCTGTCGCTATTGATACGGCGGATATTCCCCGGTTTCGGAATTCATTCTGCATCGTGCGCTTTCCCATTCAACAGAGCTCGTCAAGCAAGAGCTTTAAAATACAACCCGAACGGATCATCGATTATTCGTCGATTCTTGATCGGGAAATTCAAATGATCGCTTTCTATCATAAGCTACCCCAGTGGGCACCGGTTGCCACAAATGAGGAAGAGGAAGAGTACGAAGCGTCATTTAGCAATGCTGTACAGCCGGGAAAGATTATCGATGTTACGGCAGTGAACGCTATTGATGATTTGCCCGACGAGGCGGAAAGATATGATCTGCGGGATAGAGTGCTGTACACCATAGACAGCGAGGCGACAAAAGACATCGATGACGCCATTGAGGTCATCCCGGTAACGCGGAATCGCTACATCATCGGCATCCATATCGCAGATGTCACCGAATTTGTCGCAGAGGGACAGCATCGGGACGAAGATGCAAAAAGCAGGGGTACAAGCCATTATCTGGCAAATCGTGTTATCCATATGCTGCCTTCTATTCTTTCTGAGCAATTTTGCAGTCTGAACGAAAACCGGGACCGCCTGGCAGTTTCCGTTTATGTGGAGATTGAGTTTTCCGAAGGCAATTACGAAGTCAAGGGTGTCCGGTTTGCCAAATCCGTCATTCGGAGTAAGGCAAAACTCAGTTACAAACTGGTAGAAGATATTATTAACGGAACATTTTCGGGGACCATAAATCAGGATGTCTTTGCATCCCTCCTTGCTGCATATCAAGTGTCGAAAAGGATCGCAAACAGTTCCAGTAACCGGGGCAATGCATATGATTCAACAAACGTGAAATACTATGAAGATGAAAACGGCAATATCGGATGTAAAGAGGAGATAGTTGGAAAATCGAACAAGTTGATTGAAACGTTCATGGTGACGGCCAATCAGATGGTTGGCGAGCGCATGGCGGACGCTATCGTGACCTGTTGCGCAAATCCCGGTGGGATTGGGCTTTACCGCATACAAAGGTCGCCCGCAGAGAAAGATCTTAGGGAATATCTGGACAAGCTTGCCGATGCAAACATGATCGAAAAATCTTTACGATACGATGATCTTAAAATTGAAGTTGAACAGGGATTAGCAAATGATCCGGGCCAGCGAAGCCGTTTATCGGAGCTTGAAAAGAGAGAATACATACAGGCAGCCATTTATCGAAAAATGTGTTCTGCCATGGAATCTAGTGGTGAGGAAACCAGGATAAAGTTGGGTGTGCTGGGACGATATGGGTACAGAGCAGGGCGCATTCAGGCCAAGGCGGGGCTTTCAGACCGGTACGACGAGAGTTTTCATCAATCCCTTGGAATCAACCGCTACGCCTGGTTTACCTCTCCCATCAGAAGATACACGGACATCGTCAATCACAGACAGATAAAAGCGATTCTTTCAAAGGAACCTCCGGCGCCGTCCGGCGTTAATGTTCGGCTGCTCACGGAAAAGATAAAGAATGCCGATTTCGCAGAAGGTCATTTAAATCGTCGGTTGCAGATGTACCATCTCCATGAGCGCTTACGTCAACAGAAGCAGCTTGAAGTTCAGATTGCCTCCTTCGAGTGGGTGAATCCGGATACTTTCAAGCTGGTGGCCATCTGGGAGGAAAAGTATTTTCTGGAATTTCTATTCCAAAAGAAACCTTATGCCAATATCGAAGAGCAAGGTCTCTCTTGCCTGCTGGATAGAAAGACCTATCGCATCGCGGATCATATCATCATCTCGATTGATGATTCGGCGGCTATCAGCCCCGGAAAAGGATACATTATGGTTCAGGATGGAAAACGGATAAGAAAAACCACCAAAACCTATAGGAAGCAGGTCGATGGATAACATAACGATTGATTTCAATGACGCCATTTACAAGGCAACGGGGATACAGGCTGCGTCTGTAGCAATACGAGAAACGACGGTCAAAGGTGAGGATGGCACCCTATGCCGGCTTTCTGTCACCAAGCGCCATGTCGGTGGGAAAATCTCTTTTTATATTGCCCTGAAAGATTCTCGTGGGGAAAACCTTCTTGACTTGCAAACCCACTGGGCAGGACAATACTTTACCATTGATAAGGCCAAGAGCCAGGATGCAGTCGTCATTGAAAATGTGGATGACGTAAAGCTCCTGCGAAGCATAGAGCTGCATTCCACACAAGGAAAAGTGAGTGTTCTGCTCAAGATCAAACTCGAGAAGCCCCTGCCTTCGGCACCCCTTAAGGGAGAACGGAAACATATGGCCCAGATCAAAAAAACCAGGAGAATGTAATATGATTCAAAACCGGTTTTACTATGGCATGGTTGAGGAACACACCCAAGAGAAAATTAAGGAATTCCTTAAAGGTAAAGGCGACGGTGCTAAGCAGATTGCATTTTTAAGATGGCCTCTGCCATTCGAAAAGTTCAGTCTGGAGGATCTCGACAAGTCTTCCATCAAAATGCCTATAGTATTACCCGCCACTGAGAAGAAATCGAAAGCTAAAAAAGATGCCCAAGGAGATGTCTTTGAAACCACCGATATTCAAAAGCTATTGGCTGAAAATGAAAAACAGAGATTCATTGTTATCGAAAACATTCATATCCTGGCGCATGGGGAAGAAAATCCCGAGTTGTTCTATAAGAAATTATTGACTGCTTGCAATTATTATACGAAACAAATAGGTATTCGTTTCATTCTCTCATGTGCCCGCATTCCCGCTGTTTTTGTGAAAGAAAATGCCTTGATACATCAATGGGTGTTTGAGAAATGCGATTGTGGTTTGGAACCCTCAGAATCTGATCGCTTTAATTACCTTCGTAAAGTGTATGGCAAGCAACTATTAACCCATCACTTCAAGAAGATAAATAAAGTGCTTTATGATGACAGGACGGGGGACGAGATTGACAAAAACAATTTCATCCACTTGCCGAAAGAAGAAAAAATCAATCGTCAGATTACAGGAATAATCGAGTCCATGATGGAATTCGATTCTCAACTGTACTTAAAGGAAGAGCAACCTGAAGACGAGATAAGTATCGAAGACGTTAAAAATATTAAAGAGAAGCTAGAGAGACTTATATTTGGCCAAGATGAGGCGATTCAGCGGGTCGTTGATGTTGCCCTTATGTTTTACGGCGCGCGAAAAAATGATGATAACAAACCACGGCAGAAATTTCTCTTTGTCGGTCCCAGCGGCGTAGGCAAGACAGAACTGTGCCGTCAACTTGTTGAAGTTCTTCCGGGATATAAATTTTTGCAGATCAATCTTGCCGAACACCACGATGAACATGCCATAGACAAACTATTAGGTGTTGGTCGCGGCTTTAAGGACAGCGAAGCGGGGGGCATACTGACGGAACCGGTGCGGCGGTATCCCAAACACATAATCCTGTTTGATGAGTTAGATCACGCTCACAAGTCGGTTTTGCACCTGTTTTACAAAATATTCGAAGGCGACATCCAGGACGGACGGGGCCGTACCATTTCTTTCCGTGATTGTTTCATTTTCATGACGACAAACAAAGGAACAGTCTTCGAGGATGAGGACATTCCCTTGGCGGAGAGACGCAGGGCCATTGAAAAAAAGCTTATCGAGGACGGGAAAGAGATAACGGAAGGATCGAGCCGTCTGACTTTCAATGAGCCATTTCTGGGAAGAATCAATTGGATCGTCCAATTCAACGAATTAGGACCCTCTGATCTGGTCAGCATCGCTGAATCTTACTTTAAGAAAAGGGTTATAGACTTTTATCGAGTTGAACCGTGGCAGGTAAAGGTATGCTTTGAGCCCACAGTAAAGCCTAAACTGCTGAGCCAAAATATCTTGAAAAGTGACTTCCTCTTTTATGAGATATGGGCGCTGATGGCCTATCAACTAAGAGAACAGGGTGCAAGGCGCCTCTATCAATACATGGACGAACTATTGATTTATCCCCTGGAACATTTCAGGATTAATTATGAAAAGGACTTCTTTAAGCCTGGACATCAGATCAAGATAAATTTCCAACCATACCTTCCGGACATTGCAGGATCAAGCTATGACAGAGCGTCACTCCTTTTGATCGATGACGATGAAGAGGAGGCGATCTTACTGAAGGAACTCTTAAAAGGAGTCCCCATAGATGTAGAATGGGCTGATTTTGAAAATGGTCGAATAATCGAGAAGGCGAGTAGTGCAACGACGATTCTTCTCGATCTTTTGAAAGATGGTAAGAACGTCGGTATCAAGGTTTTGGAAAAGCTGCAAAAGAGTCACGTTAAATCACCTATTTCAGCCTATACAAGTATGCCAGCAGGTCCGGAGCTCGATAAGCTCAAGGCTTCACTTTGGCAGTTTAAAATATCTCAGTACATCAACAAGAAACAAGAAACCGATGAAGAGAAAGACAGTAAGAAGAGAGCCGTCTCTAAGGACATTCAAGATGCCTATCTCATGAAGAAAAGCCGAGAAGGGAAAGAAATTAAAACTGCCAGTTTGCAGCCCCCGCTGATAATGATGAATGGTGCCAGGGAAATCATATTCACTCTAAGTTATTAAGTAATACGCACAAAGGAATGAAGCGGATGACCTCTGATGTTGAACAGAAAAAAAAAGAAATGACATTCGGCGATTTGTCAGGACGCATTCACCACGATATCAGTAATGGTGGGAAAGAGACGTTAGAGAAACTCGTTGATTCCTTTCAGGCGTTCATCGGCTATTGCCATGATGAAAATCATCCTATAATAGAGGAGTTGCTAAACAATCTTTCGTGCAAGTTGAAACAACCCGACAAACCACGTCTTGCTGATATCGAGACTATCGTTGTCAATCTGGGACAGGAAATTTCGGTAAGGGGTCTTGCAGAAATCGAACCGGATTTCCTATCCGGCAAAATAGACGTTTATAAGTCACCCGATGGTTTACGAGTGGGTATCCGTCTGGAACCTGTTATTATCAGGGATACCTTTTTGTTGATTCTTGAAGAGAGATATCGATCATCCAGAAGTTACGAAAAAGTTCTCTATACTATGAAAGATATAATGGCTGATAAAGATTCCGCCATCATCTGCGGTGCTTCAGTAGCCCTAAAGCTAATAAAACATGGTATTGAGACGAATCGCATTATACATATGGACTTTCAAAAAACACCGAAATCTTCCTTCAAGAAAAGCCTGATTATGCCCTTCAAGATCGAAGAACTTGATGAAATATTCAAATACAAATGAGGGAACGATATTACATTTGATTGATTTAATAAGAGATACTTTAAACATCGTCAATTCGTCATATCAAAAGCTGGAAATCTATCCTATTGACGGATTGCCCGGAGAAACTGCAAACGGCAGAACCGGTCTTGAGCTTATTGTTGAACGCCGGACGCAGGGTGACCGCCGGGCGGTGGTGCTATACGGGTTTGATTCTTCGGAAAGGGTCAAACAGCGTTCACATGGTGAAATATTGAAAGCTCCCGGGGTATTCTATCTTAAGCTTCCCTCAACCCTGGGACAAGTGAATACTGTTTTAAAGAAGGCCAAAAAATTCAGGGAAGCGGACTATACTAAAGCTGAAAAGGCGGTTACGTATCGTTATGCGTTGCAGCAGATCCGCTCATTCAAACACCGATGCGATAATTTATGGATGTCCATGCAGTCAAACATCAATAGGATAAAAGAGGGCCGGAATAATAAGATACCGGTTCCCATTGGCGGCAATGTAGATCTGGCCTACATGGAACTGTTTGCGTCAGAATATAAAATGATTGAGAGTATGGCACTACAAACCGGCCTAAAGGATGTCGAGAAAGTTTCCCAGCTTTTTGTTGATATAGTGGAGAGCATGCGAAGCATAGAGACGATTGCGGAGCAGACAACACCGGAAGAAAAAAAGGCCGTTATCCTGGAATGTGTAAAGAGAATAAAGTCCGTCTCGAATATACTCTCGGCGGCAAAGGAAATGGAAGAGCATGTCTAAACGGATCCTATTCATAGACGATGAACTCCAATTATGGGAAGATATTCTACGGGAGGAATTATCCGCCTTTGGTTTTGAACTCAAGGGCGAGTCGGACCCCGCCAATGCCCTTCAAGTCATTTCGAAATACAAGCCGGATGCAGTTCTCCTGGATATCCTGTTTCCCCCCAGCGGCAATCTTGGCAAGCCTACCCTTGAAAAGATAAAAAATCGATACCCTTCCTTGCCTGTTATCATGATTACAAGCACGATGGACAAGGAGGACTATAACTCCGAGGAATACGAACAGGCAGATTTTCGCTACGCAAAACTCGCCCTTGCCGATGGCGATTATTCGGATCTCGCCGCCACACTTGAAAAAGCTATAGAAAAGTACCAAGGCTCCCAATCTTCCCAAGAAAAAGCAGCGGAACCAGATTCGGGACTTATACGCTATGGTTTTATGGTCGGATCTTCTTCCGCTATGAAGAAGATAGCAGAAACGATCGATAAAGTAGCTGCGGGTGACCTGAGTATCCTGATTACTGGGGAGTCGGGGACGGGGAAAGAGCTTCTTGCCAAGGCTATTCATCGACTCAGCACGCGCAAAGATAAACCGTTTCTTCCCATAGTCTGCGCCGCCATGCCGAACGAGCTTCTCGAAAGCGAATTATTCGGACACGAAAAAGGCGCCTTTACCGGTGCAGTCGCATTGAAAAAAGGCAAATTTGAACTTGCCGAAGAAGGAACGATCTTCCTGGATGAAATCGCAGAAATTCCAACTGAAACACAGGTGAAACTCCTCAGGTACCTACAGGAAAAAACCTTTGAGCGGGTCGGTGGGCAACAGGCAATAATATCCAAGGCACGGATACTTGCCGCCACCAACAGAAACCTGGAAAAAGAAATTGCAAAGGGAACGTTTCGTGAGGATCTCTTTTATCGACTGAATGTCATCTCCATACATCTGCCGCCGCTCCGGGAACGCAAAGAAGACATCCCAATATTTTTCAAATATTTTGCTGATAAAGCAAGCATGATTTCGGGGAAAAAGGTTCTTCCTGTATTACGTGAAGATGTGAAATCGATTTTCTTTCGCTACGACTGGCCGGGTAACATTAGGGAAATGGAGAACTCTATACTGCGGGCTGTTGCCTTAGCAGAGGAAAATATTCTACAGACCAAAAACTTCCCAGAGATAATAGAAAAAAAAGAAGGCAATGGGCAGGCGCTATCAGATGTTTCAGCGATAGCGGATAAAATCATGAACGGGAAACTGACCTGGGATGATCTTAAAGTTAACTTCGGCTCGAAAAGCCCGATTCGCAGGGAAGTGCTTCTTGCCCTGCAAATACGCTGGGAGCAAAAGCACCAACAGCGTCCGACTGCCAAGGAATTGGCTAATTTGCTTCATACAAGCTACGGCAACATGCGGAGGGTACTGTCGGAATATGACATAAAAGCATAGTCATTAAGCAATCTATTCGCATTTAGTGGGAGGTTTATCGGTATGGGACAATCTTTACTCGATGATGTTATAAGAAGCATCTGCTGTTTGGAAATTGATATTAAACTGATTAATAGTGATGATGTTAGTAGATATTCCCTCGGTATAGGCGATGAAATATTACACATTCGCTTAGGTCATGATGGAAAGAAACCATACAATGGACCGATAATTGTTTACGGATTTGATTCGTTTGACAATTTTATCCGGCGTGAAAAACATCTAAATCCTTTGCTACTAGTGAGTCCAGGTGTTTATTTTATAAAAATACCATGCGATATAAATATGGTTAAATCGACCGTAAATAAAGCAAAGAATTTCGCTATTCCCCCGGAACAATTACATGAATTATTGAAGGGATACCTAATAGATAACAGATCAAAGCGCGTCGAGTCCGTATGGGCTCACAAGTTGGGTAACTTTTTTGGTTCAGAAAAACTATTATACGGCGCTTATTTAGCAGGTGCAATTGATAAATGGGATTATTTCTATTCGTCAATGGAAGTCATCAGAAATGATCAGAAAAAATATTTACGTGATTTAACCAGCGATCAGGAATTTTCTATTTATCATTTTGCAGAATCTATGAACTTTTCCCCCGTTGCAGAGGATAGACCGATACTTCCCCCGTTATCTGGTAAAATTTTATATATTGATGATCATGCGCATCTGGGATGGGCAAACGCCATTACCATTGCATTAGGTGGCCCAATACTCTGTTCGGAAAACGAGCATAGAGATAGTATCTTGTTTGAAAAGAAATTAAATACTGATCAATCCATTGAAGTCTGGTCATTTTATCCGCAAAAGACAGAAATTTTATTTATTGATCAAATTAATAAATTCATTAAATATGAGAATCTTAATTATTTTGACGCCATTATTCTAGACCTAAGACTTCAATCAATAAATGATGAAAAAGAAATGAATTTAGATGAGATTTCTGGAAACAAAGTATTAAAGTCAATAAGAGATGTAAACCCGTTAATCCCGGTTTTAATGCTTACCGCATCACGCAAGGCCAGAAACATGCAACGGATTTTCAACCTTGGTGCAGACGGATACTTTATCAAAGAGACAACTGAAGAGAATAGATCAAGCGACGGTACTGAAGAGGTAATTAAATATTACAAAGAATTTCGGGAAATAATGGAATGGACTTTGAGTAAATCTTATTTAAGCGCAGCGTGGCCTGTCATAAAAGATATTGAAAAAACAATAACTGATGAGGAACGTACTTATTTAAGAAAAAGCATTGCGCTTCTCAAAAAAAGACCCTTTGAATTTGAGAAAGACGTCCTATTGTTTTCGGTTATTGATGAGGCTATTTTGAATTTGAATATGATTAAAGAAATGAGGCAGAAAACAATTAAAAATTCTCTTGATGCTGGTTATCTTATTGGTGCTTTGAGAAACTTTGCCGCACATTCTGAAATCGATAATGTAACAGAAAACGATGCTAAAATTTGCCTTTACTTATTATTTCGAATACTAACCAACAACAACAATTTATTAGAACCATTCGTCAGGAAAGTATTCGGAGACATCCGAATAATATCTTTAGAATATATCCTTAGTGAGACCTATTCCAGGATAGCAAAGGCAATAGCGGAGAGTTATATTGATCAAATATTTAAACATGAGCGCGAATTTATTCCAATTAAAGATGAATATAATACGTATCAACGTATTAAAGAAAAAAGAGGAATAAGATATCACTATCTATTGTTTTTATGTCGCCTTATGCATGACTATAGTAATAAAATTTCAAAAAATATTCTCAAATCGGACGAAATGATCATTTCATATGTATATAATAAAATTGCTTCATTTGAAGCGGACGAAGTACCAGAATACTATTTTGGCAAATTGAAAGGAAATCAAATGAATGGATTTAGGAATATTTACATCGAAGTTCTGGATAAACATATAAGAATAGCATGGAAAGGGCTCGATAAAAGTTGGCAAGATAAACTTAAAAAGAAAAACGAAATACAAATAAAATTTGCATTCAAGCTGGATTTAAATGGGCCGACAATTGACAAAATGGAACATATATAAACGATAACTTAACGAAAACAAAGGAACATCATGTGTAATAATGTTGGAGAGAACTTTTATGCTATGCAATATAACTGCTTTCAACTTTTCTTCTCGAAGGATCCCCTCCCTGAATTTTCTTTCCAACGGATTATTGATTCATATAAGTCAATTAAACTGGATGAAACGCACTTTTTGAACATCATCGGATGGGAACTGCGCGAACCGAAGGAAACTCCCGAGTATTGTATAAAAAGGAATCGCACGCTTGACAGTGAACTATGGTTGTATTTTTCTTTTGCCGGACCGATGTCTGGTGGCAAGGAAATATTATTCAACCGGCTCATGGCACATATCCCCACGCCTACTGAGGATGGTGAATTTATAATTTCCTCGGGACGTTCACATGCCAACCGTTACAGTATGACCATGCAACTGGTTCTTTCGCCCGGGATCTACTG
>Ga0247842_10002572_pt1 | contig 26510 bp, 31 predicted proteins | sample LaCruzMarch2015__3_FD_192411 | JGI IMG/M metagenome (GOLD analysis project Ga0247842, IMG submission 192411) | Freshwater microbial communities from meromictic Lake La Cruz, Castile-La Mancha, Spain - LaCruzMarch2015_19m | ecosystem: Environmental > Aquatic > Freshwater > Lake | place: Spain...
TCCTATCGCCGATCCAAGGATACCCACAACTCCCCCTAACAATTGTGCGGGAGTAAAATATCCGAATGATGGACTTTCTCCAGCTTCCTTCCAGCTTCTTTTTACCGTTGGAAAAAGATGAAAGGAATAAAAAATTTCTTTGCCAGCCTTCAAAGTAAACTCTCCGAATTCTTTTGAGGGTTTTCCTACTCTTGAAGCTAAATCTTTTGGAGATTTTCTTATTTCTGAAACAATCTCTCTAAAAATTTCGCTTTTTTTTGGTTCGTATTCTTTCATGTTTACCATATTAAATTAGGGTATTTAAAGATTTGTGCTCTTCTAGATTAGAAAAATACAATATAACCTCATTACCAATCATTATCAAGAACTCTTTTCCAGACTTCATTAGTTGGTTTCACCCATTCAACATTTAGCCTATCAAATTTAATTCCAGACCAAATTGCTAATTGAGGTGCAGAATAACTTCCATCATATTCAAAAACACGCACTCTTGAATCCCAATATTTTTTGAAAGCCTTATTTTTTGTTTCTTTTGTTGGTTTTCCTTGGCCTTTTGATTCCCTATACAATTCTCTCTCAACATGTGCTCTTTCTACAACATATGCTTTATCCTTTGGTTCTAATTCAAAACTTAAAAGAATTACTTCCTTCTCTTTGCAAATATCATGCATAAGGGGGTTCCAAAGATGAGGAAATTCGAGATTTTCTAACCATAATTTTGGCTCAGGTTCCAATAATCCTTCAATTACATTATCATGAGCTTCATCAGGTAAACCATTTCCTTCCCCTAATTTAATAAATCTTTTTCTTGGAATCAAACCTACAAATTCATCAAACCCAAAGGTTATCCATCCATCTATTCCTTTTGTTTGCATAGAACGATAAGCTCTTTGATTTGTATAATGATACCCTTTGATTTTATCTGTTATTTTGGATTTCATGATGTAAAGAGAAAATGTCTTATTTGTTTTTTAAGGTCAGTTGCGGTCTTTGGGAGAGTCTTCTTAAGAAATTCTTCTGTGATAATTCCTATGTAAGTTCTATTTAAAGTTGAAGTAGGAAAATCTACTTCCCCCCAAGGAGTTTGAGGGAATTTTGTAACGGACCATACAAGATAATTTCCTCTTATTGATTGATTATCTTCTTTTGGAATTTCAAATTTCTTTTCCAAGCCATTATTTCTGTTATAGAAAACATCTCTCCAACATTGAGAAAAAGTTTCCACATTAACCCTAGATGCTACAGAATTTGAATCAAAGTCGGTTTTCCTTTCATTATATCCTGCTTCTGAACAGGTAAGGCAAATATAAACGGGATTCAATTGCTTTCCTGTTTCAATATCTCTTTCGGAATACATTTCGTAGAAAAAATTAAATTATTTATAATCATTTAGGTAATTGATTAACAATGACCCCCTAAAAACAATATAAAAAAATAATAAAAATGTGCAGTTTTAATTAACTAATACAAGAAATTAATACTTTCTTTTCTTAGCATAACATTCTTTGCAATAAACTGGCTTACCTTCTGTTGGCTTGAAAGGAACTTCACATTCCTTACCGCACTGTGAACAGGTTGCCTTGCTCATTTCACGTGGTCCAAAATCTCTTTTGAAACCGCCGCTTCTATTGTTGAAGTTGTTCATACATTTACCTCCGAATACATATAGAATCCTTTTCAGTTTTCTTATGTGGTTTTAAGAAAATAAATCTGTTTATAAACTTTTAGTCTCCATTAAGGATTTGTACTTTGCAATTTCCTCTAGGCTGGATGGCCTTGTAAATGCTTTATTACAATCATTACAATAATACTCTGAATTAAACGAACCATCAAGATAATGAAAAATAGCTAGAAATCTTGTTCTGGTATGCCCAATTTTCTCACAAGGGGGAATATAATCTTTCGACTCCATGAAGAAACTAATTTCAATGGATTTTTATATATTTATATGATTTTATAAACAATGAATTTCTTTTAATTAAATGACAGTAAAATTTGGCCCATCTGGGTTGGGGGGAATAAAAGAAGCAATTGACAATCTTGAGGCATATTCTAAAATGGGCCTAACTGCATGTGAAATTGCTTTTACCTATGGGGTTTATATTAATCAAAAAAAAGATGCCTTAAGAATAGGGGATGCCGCAAGGAAACTAGGAATTTCTTTAAGCATTCATGCACCCTACTGGATTAATCTTAATTCAACAGATAATGAGATCATTGAAAAAAGCAAGCAAAGAATTCTAAAATGTTGTGAAGTTGGTACAGATTTGGGAGTAAAAAAAGTAGTTTTTCACCCTGGTTATTATGGGAAAGATGGTAAAAAAGAGACCTACGAAAAAATAAAAAAACAAATAATTGATATTCAAACTAAAAGAAAAGAAAAGAAATATACTTCTGAACTTGCTCCTGAAACAACAGGAAAAATAAATGTATTTGGAAGCATAGAAGAAATATTTAATTTAACAAAAGACACGGGTTGTAGTTTTTGTATAGATTTTGCTCATATTCTTGCAAGAGAAAAAGACTATAAATTTAAAGAAGTTTTTGAAAAATTCAAAGAATTCAAAGATATCCACATTCATTTTTCTGGAATTGAAGTGGGGGAAAAAGGAGAAAAAAATCATAAAAAAACTAGTGAAGAAGAGATAAAAAAACTTGTTGAAAATCTTCCAAAAAATAGAGAAATAACTATCATTAATGAAAGCCCTTCTCCAGTTAGAGACTCTATAGCAAGCCTTAAAATTTACCGAAGCTAAGAAAGAAGTCACTTTCTGTACTGACAATAAGTGAAATAGTTAACACTTTGCAATTACTCCTTTTTGTTGTCACAATAAAGTTTATAAATGGTTTTAGATTGACTATTTTACAAAGAACAAAGTTCTTTACTAATTAAACAAATGAAAAACGAAATAAAAGAAAAAATGAATACCAAAAACGTTTTGGTTTCTTTTATTGCTACTGTATGCATATTATTCTTAGTTGCTACAGCTAGTGCTTTTACTGGTGACTTGACTACAAACGAAGCAGTTGAAGTTGATGGAATGGACGCTTACACAGGAGATGTTAGTGTTATTTCCGGAGAAAAAATAAGCGTAGAAGTTTATTTTGATTCTCTTCAAGATGCTTCCGATGTTAAAGTTAAAGCAGAAATAGAAGGAGATAAGGTAGATGTTGAAGACAGAACAACTGTTTTCGATGTAGAAGCTGGAAATAGATATAAAAAAGTCTTAACCATGCAAATCCCTTATGAACTTAAAGATGCACTAAGTGATGAAATCACAATGACTATAACCGTTAGTAATAGCGATTATGAATCTGATGAAGAATTCACTTTAAACGTCCAAAGACCTTCATATAATGTAGACGTTAAGTCTGTAACTGTAAAACAAACAATTGAAGCAGGGGAAACTTTCCCTATTGATGTTGTTTTGAAAAACATAGGTTACAATGATTTAACTGATGTTTACATAACTGCAAGCATACCAGCATTAGGAATCCAAAGTGGAAAAAGATACTTAGGAGACTTAGTAGCTCTAGAAGAATGCGACTGTGAAAATGATGAAATCTGCATAGAAAGATGTAACGACTGCCTTAACGAAGACGACACAGATACTACAACAGCTAGAATTTATCTTGATGTCCCTTATGATGTTCAAGGAGGAGTTTATACTCTGGAAATCACCGCAGAAAACGATGATGAAAAAACAGATGTTGCAAAACAGATAATCGTTAAAAACGATGTTTCTGAAACAGTAATACAATCTGGAAATAAGGTTGTTCTTGTAAACCCAACAAATAAAATCAAAGTTTACAAAATAATACCTGAATACCCAGCAACAGTAAGTGAAAATATTGTTGCGGTTCCTGCTGATTCAAGCAAGACAGTTACTGTAAACGCAGATTCTAATAAGGAATACAAGGTAAGCGTTTTCTCAGGAGAGACTCTTGTTAAAACAATTACATTTAATCCTACATTGACAGAGCAAGAAGGAAATTCGAATATAAGCCCATTGGTAGCATTGACAGTTATATTAGCAATAATATTTTTAGTATTGCTAGTTGTATTAATTGTCTTGATAACCAAGAAGCCTGAAAAAGTAGAAGAATTCGGAGAAAGTTACTACTAAAAATTTTTATTATTTTTATTTTTTTTTAGTATTATTTTAGGGATTAGATAAATTGATGTTTATCTAAATAGAAGTGTTTTTATTAATTCTTATTCAGAACAAGCTTTTTTAGATTAGAAAGAAACTCCTTTTTAGCCATTTCTGGGACATAAGAATCGGCTAATTCAGAAACTTCTTTAAATAAAGAATTAGTATCAAGTATTGATTCTTTTAATCCAGGATAAACTTCTTTAATCCCTATAAAATGGGCATGATTAAAATTATTCCAACTACTAATTCTCGTTGGTCTAAAATCAATTAAACAAGTATTTCCGTATGCTGGGACTGTACCTACACATTTTAAATAGTCATCCGCATCGTCTATTCCTATTGTCCTCCAATAATATTTATTCATCTTTTTCACGAAGCTTTCCGCTCTTTCTCTTCCTCCTAACAAAGATATTAATCTTGTTTTTTCTAGTGCCTCTTCAAGTTCAAATCTATCTTGATTTTGCTTTCCTGCCACATAATCATGGACGAATACATTTTTATTATCCTCTAACTTCAAAATCTTTTCAAACTCATTTTGAGGGGTTTCTCTCTCTCCAAATATTTTATACAAATCTCCTCTCTCTTTCTCTTGAAAATTTTTAATATTTGAAAAAAAAGTTGGAATATGGGCGTACGCTACTACCTTTTTTCCCTGAGGGGATTTTCCAGATATTTTTACACTAGGAGTGACCAATGAATGAGAAGAATTGCCATACCCATACTCCCAGATGCTCCTTTTAGCACTACCCTTTTCTTTAAGCATAAAATCTAGAAGTTCCGGTATAAAAAGAGGCTTAAATCCTTCTTTCTTACATTTTTTTAGTGATTCATAAAGGGCAAAATCTCCTACATCACTAAATATTTTTGCCTGAGTAAAGCTAATTAATTCTATTGTTTTTCTTAAAGCTGTTTCTCTTGAGTGCATACAAACAAAGAAGAGCTAGTTCTTTTAAACAAATATATTCTAGGATATATATTTATAATTTTAGACTTATTACTTTGCTTACACCGTCATGCATCCGATGTGTTTTTCTTTAAAAAACCAGCGTTGTTTGCATCCGGAGGTTTCACGAAGTAAACCTACGCTGTTCTAAATCTTTAAAGATATAACCTTGCTTACGCCGTCATGCATACTGACACCATAAAGATTTGTTCCGCTGGAGATCATCTCATCGTTGTGAGTTATTACGAGGTACTGGCCTTTCAGCATATACTTCTTTAAAAGCCCTGCCAGTCGTTCTGAGTTTCTTTTATCTAATGCAGCATCAACTTCATCAAAGACATAGAAGTAGTAGGGTTTAAGCTCCTGTATGGCAAAAATAAGAGATAAAGCAACTATGGTCTGTTCTCCTCCTGAAAGAGAAGCTGCATCAAAATACTTCCCATGCCCTGTTTTTACAACGATATTCACTCCTCCTTCAAATGGATCTTTCTTGTTTTCTATATCTATCCAAACTTGTCCTTTATCACTAAGTTGAGAGAAATTCCTAGAAAAAAGTTCATTAAGGGCGGTTAGTGTCTTTAAGAAAGTCTTTTTCTTTTTTATATCAATCTCTTGAATTATCTTGAGAATCCCCTCTTTCTCTTTAGAGATTATTTCTGCTTTTTCTTTTACTAAATCATACTCTTTTTTTATAGAATCGTAAACTTCTAAAGAACGAAGATTGACTGAACCAATATTTGCTATAATTTCTTTTGCCTTTGAAACTCTCTCATGAAGCACCTCTTTATTGAGCTTTAAAATTTCTACATCTGGAAATTCTAACATTTCCATTTCAAGGTTTTCTATTTCTGCACTAACTTTTGCTTTATCTATCTTCACATTATTCATTAATTGCTCTATAGAATAAACATCTCCTTGTTTTTTAGCAGAGTCGATTTCATTTTCTCTTACTTTTACTTGAAGAGCATCCCTTTCAGAAATCATTTTTTGGAATTTCTTTGTTAGTTCTTCTTCTTGCTGCTTTTTATAATTCAAAAGCTTACTTTTTTCTTCAAGAGATTTTTTGAGAGAATCAGTCTCTTCTTTTAAGTCTTCTCCATCTGTTGAAAGTTGTTTTAAAGAAATTTTTATTCTATCTAGTTCTTTTTGTTTGAACAAAACTTCAGAATCTACATTTTTTTCTGTCCTAAGGGAAATTTCTTGCACTTCCATTCTAAGAGTATCACATTTTTGATCAATGTTTGTATCATCTTCAACTTTAGATTCAAGATATTTTTTCTTTTTTTCTAATTCATTTAATTCTTCTTTTGTTTTATCTATTCTTTCTTGCAACCCTTTTATTTGTCCTTTTTTCTCTTCAAGATTAGAGAAGATTACTAAATCGCTTTCTCTTTTTGGTAATTCTAGCTTCATTGATTCTATACTTTGTTTTATTAGTTCCCTCTTAGAATAAATTTGGCTAAGTTCTTTATCAGCATTTTCTATTTCTTTTTTAAAAGAATCTATCCGGGGCGAGGTTTCAATTTTTATGGAAGAAACATGTTCTTTGGTTATCTTGTTCTTACATAGCGGGCACATATCCATTTTAGAGATATTTTCAACAATTTTATTTAATCTTTCAATTTCTTTCTCGCTATTATAAGAAATTTTTTCTAATTCTAACTCCTTTCCCCTAAAAGATTCTAAAAGTGCTTCTTTTTCTTTCAAAGAACTTCTCAGAGAAGAGACTTTTTCGCTGGTGGTGCTCTTATCAAAAATTTCTTTTGAAGAAAGATTAGTTTGTTTTAAAATAAATTCTGATTCATTCATATAAGACTGCAGAACGGATTTTTTGTCTTCAATTCTCTCTCGAGTAGATTTAAATTCTGATTTGAAAGTATAATATTTTTTTCTTTCTTTTTCTAACTCTTCAAGTTCTTTTTTCTTGAGCTCAATTTCCTTTCCTTTTTTTGCAACAGAAGGAGATTCACTTTCTAGACTCTTTATGTCGGATTCTGTTTGTCTCAAAGAAATTTTTAATTCTTCTTTTTGTCTTGAAGTGTTAGTAAGCTTATTCTCATAATTCTCAATTTTTACGTTTATCACTGCAATATCTGCCCTAATATTGGATATGTCCCTATTCAAACTCTCTTGTTCAAGTCCAGTAGATTTCTGAATTGAAATATTAATAAAAGAAATTTTTCCCTGAAGCGACTCTATTTCTTCTTTTACAGAAGAGATTATTTTTTTTATCTTATCTATTTCTTTTGTTTTTTTAGAAATTTCTTCTTCCACTTGTTCTTTTTCTTTTCTCTTTTTTAAAAGATCACAATTAATTATGCTCGCCTTGTAGCTTTTAATATCACTTTCCAATTTTTTGAATCTAAGTGCCTGTTGTCTTTCTTTTTCTAAATTATTCAAATAAGCGGTTCTCTCTTTCAAAATAGCTGAAACTTCTTTTAGTTTTTCTTCTGTATTTTCTAATTCTTTCAAAGATTTTGCTTTTCTTAACTCATAGATGGAAATTCCTGAGACTTCTTCTATAACTTTTCTTCTTTCTTCCGTATGCATTTGAACAAAACTTTGAATTTGATTTTGCAAAACTAAGTTAAACCCATTTGGATCTATTCCTGCCTGAGCAAGCAAGCTCAAAACTTCTTGTCTTGTTTTTACTTCGCCTTCTATTTTATATTGACTTTGACCGTTTTTTTTAACTGCTCTTTTAATAGAAACTTCATCTTTTTCTATTGAAAAGACCCTATCGGAATTATCAAAAACTACTTCTACTATTGCCTCTTTAGCAGGAGCTGCTATTTTTGTCCCAAGAAAAATAAGATTACTCGCTTTTGCCGCCCTAATTGATTTGATACTAAGCCTTCCTAAAACAAAACAAAGAGCATCTGGAATATTACTTTTTCCACTCCCATTTGGACCAAGAATAATATTTATCCCTTGAGTAAAAGGTAATTCTGTTTTTCTAGGAAAACTCTTGAACCCCTGCATCACCAATCTTTTAATGTAAACCATTGAAAACAACCTCCAGGTTTTTTTCTATTTTCCACTTCTTATTGAAGGACATTTTTTAAATTGCCTCCGATGAAAAATGTACGAAAATAACCATCAGATGAAAAGAAAAAGGTATTTTTAAAGATTATCAAACAATTAGAACAACTTTTTCTGGCCTAATTTATTAGAAGCGTTTTGCCAGGTTGACCAAGTCTTTCTAAATATTCCTTCATCTTTGTATTTATCTGCATACTTTTCTATAAATCTACAAGTTAAAGGATCGGAACAATAGCCAGAACCTATTTCTTCTCCATATTTTTCTTTAAGCTTTGCCATTTCTTTTTCTCTTACACATTTTGCTAGAACAGAGGCAGCAGAAACAGAGACATGATTTTGGTCAGCTTTATGTTCACAATGAATTTCTAATGTTGAAAGATCTTTTATTTTTGTTTTTAAAAAATCACTCCATTTATTTATGCTAACAGAAGGGCAATCTATAATCACTTTTAGTTTGGGGTATCCTTTATTTATCTTGTTTATTATTTTTGCACAGGCCATTGCTTCCAAATCATTAAGATTCATTCTTTCTTCTCCTCTAGAATCAATTTCTTCTGCATGAAAAACAAGAATTTCAAATGCCTCTGCTTTTTCTTTTATTATTTTTTCTAGAAACTCTCTTCTTTTTTGGGTCAGTTGTTTGCTATCTTTTACTCCTAGTTTTTTTAATTCTTTTTCAACTTCTTCACCAAGAACACATCCAGCAAGAACCATTGGGCCAATAACCGGACCTCTCCCAGCATCATCAATACCTAGATTTAGCACCTTCATAGAGGTCTAAAAAAAAGATTGTATAAAAACCTTCTTGTACTGAAAATAAAAACAGTCTTTTAACACTCGAAACACTTAAAAATCTTATTTATGTTCATTTTTTAGAACCCTTCGTAGCTTAGTGGTTTAAAGCGTCTGGCTGTAGCTTATAGCTAGTGTGGACATTCCCTCGGGGATAAGAATGAAGCACGATTAGCCTTTCACTAACGGAGTGATGCATATGCAGAACCCGGAAGATCCCCAGTTCGACTCTGGGCGAAGGGATTTTTTTTTGTTTAGAAAAGTAGGGATTAGAAGACAGATTTAAATAATTCTTTTCTCTTGATAGAATATTAAGGGGGTTGAAATGAAATACTTGAAAAGTCGTAAAAGTGACATATCAAAAGGAAAAGGATACAGTGAAACAAAAGCATTTTCTTATCTTGCAAAAATAAGCAATGAAAAACCCTTACAAGTAAAAGAAATCTTAAACGTAGCAAAAAAACTTAATAGAAAAGAACTTTTTCTAGATATAGGTGCAGGCACGGGGGATACTTTCCTTCCAGTTACAAAGTATTTTAAAAAAAGCATAGCAATAGAACCGGGAGAAAAAACCTTTAACATCCTTCAAAAAAGAGCGAAAAAATACAAAACAAATTGTGAAATTATTAAGATAAATTGGCAGGATTTTTACAAGAAAAATAAAGAGAAGTATAATGGAAAATTTGATTTGATTACTGGAATAAACATAGCTTATTTTTTCTTAGACCTTAAAAAAGTAATAAGTGAAATGTTGGAATTTTTAGCTCCAAATGGGAAATTGGTTTTTATTTGCGCTTACGGTGAAAATCAAGAAAAAGATTTTGTTCATTATTTAAGACATAAGATAACAGGGGATAGTTTTATACCTATTGCAAGGTTTGCAAAATTAAAGAAGGGGTTTCCAAAAAATTGTATAATGGATAAAAAACTAAGTCATACATTCACATTCAACAACCTGGACTCCTTGGAAGGAGGAAAACATTTAGACAAAAATAATGAATCTACAAATTATTTCTTACAATTTACACTAAAAAGATGGTTTGATGAACTTACAGAAAAAGATGAGGAGATAATTAAAGGATTTCTTAAAGATTATAAAAATTCTGATGGAAGAAAGTATATTGTTCCCAATTTACAAAGAGTTTATGTTTTCAAAAAATAAGATCCCTCTATTAAGAAGAATATAATCAATTAAATTCCCCCTCTAACCCCTTTTTTTAAAATAATTCTTAAATTAAACACTTTCATTGGGCGAAGGGATTTTTTTCTTTTAGGAAAAATTTAAATATTATTAATCTTCGTACAAAATATGACAGATTTACAAACAATAGTTGAAAACACACCCAGAATATTAGGTTTATCTGCTGTAGTCGGTGCTGTATGTTATTCAGCTCATTGTGCAGTTAAATCAATGGTAACTAGAAAACCATTTGTACAGGTCTTGAAACAAGGAGGTCCTGCACTTGGATACGGGATTGGTTGTGCTTTGGGGCAATACGCATATCTTTTTGTAAAATAATTCTTGAATTGAACACTTTCTTTCTGTTCAGGGTAAAGGGATTTTTTTTCTTTCAGGAAAATTATTATTATAGAAAACATAAATAATTATAAATTGCTAGAAACCTCTTTCCCCATGAGCACAAAAATTAATTTTAAGTTTAGTGTTGGGAAGAATGGAATTTTAGAAAAACTTTTAGAAATTACAGATAAAAATAAGATGGTCCTAGATTCAGAACAATTTAACACTGAAAGAACAATGAGATTTTTAAAAGCAAGGATATCTAATTTCAAAGATTCCGCGCTCGACCGAAAGTACAAGAAAATAGGGGAAACTTCAGAACTGTATACATCTCCTCCATCAATCACTCTTTCTTATAAAATTAGTAATTTCAATTCAAAAGGAAGCTATGGTGGAGGACTCTAGGATTTTTTTATTTTAGAAAGAAAGGATTAATATACTTCTTGTCATTGAAATAGTGATGTCTCAAACATATCAAAATTCTTTTTGGTATTTCTTTTATTAGTTGAGACTTTATTCTAAATTTTTAATAAAGTCAAAATGTCTTATAATTTATCAATCTGCGAAGAGTACAATTCCGGAAAATGCGTTTATATTGGTAAAAGCATTGCAATATTTGAGCGATGCCAATTCGAAGATTTTTCTGGAGAATTAAAAATCAAATGCATACAAACCTGTATTCAGAAAAAAACTATTGAAAAAATAAAAAAATTAGAAGAAAGGATATAAAAAAATATAATTAAGAATAGCGAAATGATTAAAAACTCCAAAATATGAAAAATATCAGTAAAAAACATTTAAAAAAGAGGAAAAATGGTAGAAGAGTTTGAGGAGGAGGAATTCCTTCAGGATTTGGACACACTTGAGCTGGACGATTAGCTCTTGACTTTTAGAATTATTTCATTATTATTTTTTTCTAATTCTTCTAGAGGGTAATTTATTAAAAATCTAATCTCTTGTATGTTTAATTTATTAACAAACATATTTTCTAGACTTATTTTCATTCCTGTTCCCGCATTTAATTCTTCTATACCCATAGACTTAATCATCTTTCCATCGGCATAAATTTCAACTTTCAATTTTTCTGAAGAATTCAAACCCACATTTTTTACGGTGAAATTAGAATTTAGGTACCTCCCATGCATAAAAACGGAAACATTTTCAAAAACAATATCTGGATAAGAAGAAATTGAATATAATTCATTTACTTTGTCTAGCATATCTTGTCCTATTTCTTGACGGCAGTTACTTATATTATACATTATGTTGCTTGGATTGGAAGAGTGTTTGAATCCTAAAACATGCAGGAGTTCATGAATCGCAATATTCGGTGTTCCGCAATCCGATTCTCTTATCAAAAGAATTGTTCCTTGAGAAACAACATTATATTTCCCAGAAGAAGTTATATTCACTGGTCCTCCTTCTCCTGCAATAAATAGTTCTCCGTCAAACTTATTTGTACTTTGACAATTAATTAAAATCTCCTGATTTGAATCCACTGGATAAAACTTCAGTATTGTTCTATTAGCAATAATATCAAAAGCTTGTTCCATTTCCCCCTTCTTGTTTAGAGGACAATCTTCTATTTTATAGGAAATATTTATGGAAGAAAATCTTAGATTGGAATAAAATTGCATTTGTTCTTGGCTTAAATTATTTGTGCTAAAATTAGTATTTCTATTTTCTGAAATAAAATAAGTGTCTTGAAAAGGAATAAACCAGTATATTCCCAAAAGAGAAATGAATAATAGGAAACATGCAAAAAATAAAACCCCCTTAGCACTCATGCCTAAGAATGGTCATGTCAATTTATAAATATCACTATAAAAACAAAAAATAAAAAGAAATCGTATCCCTATTAATTTGTTATTAGTCTATACTCTCTTCATCCTCTACTATGTCATCTTCGTCGAAGTCATCATCTTTAATTTCTTCTTCCTCGTCATCTTCATAGGCTTTGGATTTTATGTCTTTTCTCATTTTAAGGACCTCAATTTAGTCAAAAAAGATAATAAGATTTGGTTTTTAAAGCTTTTGTATTGGTTTAATCTAAATTTATTACCTCTGAAACCTTCTGTTTTCCGTCGTTATCAATTTTTTCTGAAGGTTGATAAAGATAATAACACCCATAATTAGGGAAATATCTTAGCTCATAAAACCATTCCATTAGGAAATACTTACTGCATGTTTTTAAACATTATCCTATCTTTTTTGTATCTTTTTAAAAACTAGACTACGCTTTATTTTCTCTTCCGTCTTTCCTTGATTCTATAACATTTCTTATTTTACCAGAAATTAAGAATAGGCCAAACATAAACACTGCAAAAAGAAGGAACAAGAATTTAAATGGAAGGAAAAGTAAAACAATTGCTGAAGAAACTCTTCCCACAAAATGAGAAACATCTACAGTAGTAGTATAAGGGCTATAAAATTTTAGCTCCCCTTTCTTCGTTTTTAGAACATCGAAAAAATAAGCTTCCGCTATGGGCTCAACCATGGCAATACCTATACTTGCAATAACTAAAATTCCTAAAATAAAATAAATATTAGTTAAAAAAAAGCATATGAAAGAACAAAAAGCAATCAATAAATACCCTAGCTTGAATATTTTTTTAAATCCTATATCACATGCTTTTTTTGCAAAATAATACTCAAATAAAATAAAGGGAATTGCTGCAGCAAACAAAAAATAGCCCACATAGGATTCTGGAAGCCCCGATCTTATAATATGGAGAGGGATGAACAAATAAATAAAGCAAAACCAGAGATAAACCCCTCCTCCTAAAATATAGGCTAAAATTCTATCCTTCTGTTTAAAGAATTCAATAAAATTCCTCCAAACTTTCTTATTTGGTTTTTTTATTACATTCGTATTTTTTATATCTGCAAGTTTAAATATAAAGAAGGCAATAATAATGAAGAGGGATGCACAAACAAACACAAGAGTTGTACCTGTAAGATTGCCAAACTCAGCTAATAAAAATCCTGCTAAAAGAGGACCAAGAACCCAAGCAAGATTAAAGAAAGTATAAACCAAGCCTTCATTCTTTACAAGTTCCTTCTCAGGAGAAGAATCTTTTACAAGTATACCGAAACTGGTCATCCTCAAAACATACAATAAAGTTACAGTTATTGCAAGAAGCAAGAAAAAGAAAAAATTGGACACCCAAGCAAATAACAAATAAGCACTAGAAAACAAAATAAGAGAATTTGAAAATAGCTTTGATTTATCGGACTTCTGAATAAGAGGAATAAAAATAAAATAAGAAATAAGAGAAATTAAAGTAAGGGCTGCGGAAATTATTCCTACTCCTACCTCACTATGAATAAAACTATCAAGATAAATAGCCCAAACAGAATCTATCATGGCAGAAGAAAGTGCTACAATCATAGAAACAACAGAAAGTTTTGCAATAGGAGTTGAATAAAAATGTTTTTTATGTCTATGAACAAATAAACTCATGTTTTCACCTTCAAGGTCATAAAGAAAAAATAGTATAAAAAGGTTTTTGAAAAATTATTTAATAATATCACTCGTTCTCTTATAGGGTACCCCTAATTTATCCAAAATATCTGTGACCTGTTGTCTTTGTTCAGAATTTCCTAAACCCTTCCAATCCAAAAGAAAAAAATCAATCTCTTCCTTTGTTTTTGTTATGGCCTCTTTAACCATCTCTTCACTTAATGGTAAAGAATATTGAGAAATTACATGGGAAAGCGCAACATTTGAATTAAGTTGAATTTTATTAAAACCAGGGCAATAATGGGGGCCTCCTATTCCAACGGCAACCTCTCTGTACTCATTTTTTTTAAACTCTTCGACTGTTTCTGCAATTGTCTTTGAAATTACAAAAGCGGCTTTTCTATCTGCCCATTCTTTCTCTGTTGAACCTATTTCTATAAAGACACAGGGTTTGTCTATCAAAGGACCATGATGAGTACACTCCAAAGTTATTTCATATCCTTCTAGTTGGAATTTTTTTGCATTCGATTGCAAATTCTCAAAAATATGCTTTTGAAACAAACCAGAACTTGGACATATCTTCTGATCTTCCCCCCCGAATTCTGCTTTTCTCCAATTCCCCGGAGCATGAACTGAAAGAGATTTTTGTTTCTTTTCTGATTTATGTTTTGAAGCAAAAATTATAAAATCATACTTGTTTATTTTTTCCAGATTAAGGTTTTCTGTATAAATTATTTCTTCATCAACCAAATAAAAATCAAATCCGCTGGAATCTTTTTCCATTGAACTCAAAACAGGATTTTTCCTAAATTGAGAAAGGTTAGTAGTTATTCCTATGCCAGCAGTATCTTTCTTACTGGCAACAACGAGATATTTAGAGTACATAACTTTTAAATAAAATAACAATTTAAATAAATTGCTATGCCTATCAGATAAAATCTAAATTTAATAACTGGTTAGTAGTTACAATTAGAAAGTTTTAAATAGCATTAATTCAAATAAAAAATATGAAAAATAAAAAAAATTTGGAAGATACTTTGAAAAGAGGAACTCTTTTGGATACAATCTTGGAAAATATGCCAGATGGTTTCCTCGCAGTAGATAATAATAGAAAAATCCTTAGAAATAATCAACTTTTTGCGGATATGTGGGGAATACCTCAAGAGATTCTTCAATCTGGAAGTGATGAACAAGCCTTGCAAAAAGTATTGGATAAACTCGTTGATCCAGAAGAATTTTTAAACAGAGTAAATTCGCTATATACCAACGGAAATGAAAAGAGTAGCTCCGAAGAAATTGCATTAAAAGATGGTAGAACATTTGAAAGGAATTCCTTCCCCATACAGACTAGTTCAAAAGAAGAAACTTGTGGGAGAGTATGGTATTTTAGGGATATAACAAATCGTAAAAATTTGAGTATAATGGACCCCTTGACAAATTTATATAATAGAAGATATTTCCGTGAAGTAATAAATAAGGAGTTTCATAAGGCAGAAAGATATATTTCTCCTCTATCAATATCAATGATTGATCTTGATCATTTTAAGAAAGTTAATGATACTTATGGACACCCCTACGGAGATGAGATCCTCACTAGAGTTGGAGAGGTGCTTTTAAAAAAGACTAGAAAAAGTGATACGGTTTCTCGTTATGGGGGAGAAGAATTTGCAATAATTTATCCTGAAACAAATTTAGAAGGAGCAATATATAGAGGAGAAATCATTAGATCTGCTGTTAAAGAAATACTCCTTCAACCCCCCATAGGGGATATGAAAAGAGTGACTATTAGTCTTGGAACTTCTGAATATAAACCAGGAGAGAATATTTCTTCACTTTTAAAAAGGGCTGATGAAAATCTTTACCGTGCAAAAAAGGAAAGAGATAGACAATATGCAGAAATTTAAAATTTAGAGAATAAACTTTTAAAAATATTAAATATAAAAACCCTTTACACTATAATTTAGTATGCAAGAAATAGCCAAAATAATAATTGGGATATTTGTTCTTTTTCTTGGTATACCTATTGGAGATTTTTTGTACAGAAAAACAAAAGAAGAAATTAAATCTGGACAAAAATGGTTCAAAATAATTATTCTAATTGGGTGTTTGGGAGCAATAATCTCAGCAATTATTCAAAATGACTTCTTATTTTTTAGTTTTTTATTTATCTCCATTGTAACCAGCAGAAGTCTAATTAGAAAATCTTAAAAACGAAGGATTCTTGAAATAAATATGAAGAGGATAGCCAAAGAGTTTAGAGAATTTCTAAAAGAATACAAGGTAGTTGGATTGGCAATTGCTTTTGTTATTGGTGCAGCTTCTACAAATCTCATTAAATCTCTAGTCGATGGGATAATTATGCCTTTAGTGACTCCTTTTATTCCTGGTGGACAATGGGAATCATCCACCCTAATTTTCGGCCCAGTGGTAATGAAATGGGGAGCTTTTTTATCTGCTCTTATCAATTTTTTAATAATCGCTCTGGTTGTTTTTCTAATCGCAAAAATTCTTGTCAGAGAAGAAAAAGTAACAAAAAAGTAATTTGCTCTCCAGGATATAAAAAAATATAAACCTCTTCTTTGAAGGAAAGTTATGAGTAACTATGAATTTTCTGCAAAGAAGCATTCTTTTCTTCAATTGGCAGTATTAGGAATATTGGCCTTTCCAAACTTAATTAGTTCGGGGTATTCCCAAAGGGAAATGGATCTTTTAGAAAAAAGTAAAATATCAAGAGATACAACAATGGTTCAATTTGTTCCATTAAATAAAAAGGAAGAAATAAGGATAGAAATTGGATTCCAAGAATATCTCCTAAGTAAAAAATTGGAATATATAAAAGACAGTTCTTTAGAAAAGATAATAAGTTATACTCAACCTGAAGATAAGACAGTAAAAGATATTCTTAATCAGCTAAAAATTCCTAGTAAAAACATGGAAAAAGATGCTCAAAAAATACTTGATTTTGTCCATAGAGGATTTGTATATTTAAAAGAAAGAGATGGGTACTATCCAAAAAGTCCTCTTGAAACGATTATTGAAGGCGGAGGTGACTGTAAAGATTTAGCTATTCTTACTGCCTCTTTAATGAAAGGTGCGAATATGGATATAATTTATATAAACCTCCCAAAAAGAAAAAATATTCCAAATCTTCCTGATGCGGACGGGCATCTAATCCTAGGCGTAAATGGAAATTTTAAAGGAAAATTCGTTGAAAAAGATGGTAAAAAATATTATTTTGTTGAAACCACTGGTTCTTCCTCTACTTCATTAAAAAAGAAAATAGGCAAATGGAAGATTGGGGAAGTTTATCATACTTTTGAGGAAAGAATGAATACTGCAGAGACATATTATATTAAAGAGAATTTAAACAAAAATACTCAAAGAGATTCTTATGAGAGTAATGATAATTCTATTTGAAAATAGAAATGCATGATAAATATAAAAAGAGTCCAATTCTAATATTTTTATGTTATACTTGATAGGTCTGGGACTTGAATTAGAAGGAATCTCTAAGAAAGGATTTGAAATTGCGAAAAGATGCAAGAAAGTTTATTTAGAAAAGTACACAGTAGATTTTCCTTATTCTTTGAAAGATATAGAGGATGTTCTCTCCAAAAAAGTTCTCCCTGCGGAAAGAGTGTTTGTAGAAAGCATGGAAATAATAGATGAGGCAAAAAAAATGGATGTTGCTCTTTTAATTTATGGGAGCCCTTTAACTGCAACCACCCATATTGCTCTTCTACAAGAAGCAAAAAGATGCAGAGTAAAAATAGAAGTTATTTACAGTGCTTCAATATTAGATGCTGTTGCCCAAACTGGTTTGCAACTTTACAAGTTCGGAAAAATAACAAGCATGCCAAAATGGGATATAGGAAAGAACTTTACACCGGATAGTTTTATTCAAGTAATTAAAGAGAACTTGTCAATAAATGCCCATACGCTTATTCTAATAGATATAGGTATGAATTTTGATGAAGCATTGAGACAATTAAGAATTTCTGCTGAAAGAAATAAATTAGAATTGGGTATGCTTGTAATATGTCAATCACTTGGAAATAAAAAGAAAAAAATAATATACAAAAATATTTATGAATTGGAAGAGGAAAATGTGAGAAGACCGTATTGTATTATAATCCCTGCAAAACTACATTTTATGGAGAAGGAAGTATTGGAAGAATTCTATACCTACGAAGAATAAAATCTCTTATATAAATTTTCTCTAATAGTAAGCACATCTGAGGGAGACGGTCTAATTGGATTTTTTGCCCCATATTCAGCACATCTTTCTTGATATTCCAGAATCCCTACCAAGTCATCTCCAAACTTTAATATTTGTTCTGGAGTGAATGAACTTAATTTCTTATTAATTGCGGAATTTCTCTCTAGAAATTCTTGTGTGGAAATTTCTTCTCCCCCCTCATTTGAAAGAGTCTTTTTTCTTAAAATTGAAAATAACCTCTCAATCATAATTATATTCAATAAAAAGGAATATAAAAGGATTACTGTGATTGACGCTTAAATTTAAAAACAAAAAACACAATAGAAAAGAATGTATGAATTTAAAAAATCTGAGCAAGAAATAGCAGAATACTGGAAAAAGAAAAAAATAATAGAAAATATAAGAAAAAGAAATAAAGGAAAAAAGAAATTTTATTTTTTAGATGGCCCCCCATATACTTCTGGAAAAATTCATTTAGGTACTGCTTGGAATCAAGTATTGAAAGATGAAATTCTTAGATATAAAAGAATGAAAGGTTTTGATGTCTGGGATAGGGGAGGGTATGATATGCACGGACTTCCTACTGAAAACGCTGTTCAAAAAAAACTAGGAATAAAAGAAAAGACGGAAATTGAAACTTTTGGGGTGGATAAATTTGTAACTGAATGTAAAAATTTCTCTTTAGAAATGTTAAAACAGATGAATAAAGAATTTGAAAGACTTGCGGTAACTCTTGATCATGAAGATCCGTACATGCCAATTACCTCTGAATTTATCGAGGGGGAATGGTGGCTTATAAAAAAAGCCTATGAAAAGGGAAGATTGTATCAGGGTAAAAAAGTTGTGACTTGGTGCCAAAATTGTGAGACTGCTCTTGCAAAGCACGAATTAGAATATGAAAATGTGACAGAAGATTCTATATTTGTAAAATTTAAAGTTGAAGGGAAAAAAAATGAATACCTCATAATTTGGACAACAACTCCCTGGACAATTGCTTACAATTTGGGAGTAATGGCAAACCCAGAGTTGGACTATGTTAAAGCCAAAGTAGGAAAAGAAATATGGATTCTTGCAAAAGGACTAGCTGCATTGGTAATTCAAAATTTTACAGATTACAAACTAGAAATAATTGAAGAATTTAAGGGAGAAGAATTAAAGGGATTAAAATATGAACATCCTTTCTACAAAGAACTCAAGAATGTTTATGATGAAATAAAAAAAGAATCAAAAAATGCATTTAGCGTTGTTTTATCTGAAGAGTATGTAAACCTAAGTGCAGGGACTGGTTTAGTTCATATGGCTCCAGGATGTGGTCCGGAAGATTATGAAATAGGATGTAAAGAAGGAATTCCTCCATTTAATAGCCTAACAGAAAAGGGAGATTACTCTACATCCATGGGAGAATTTTCTGGATTAAATGCAAAAAGAGATAATAAAAAATTTATAGAAGCATTAGAAAAAAGAGGGAATCTAATTGCCACAACAAAAGTAGAACACGATTATGCCCATTGCTGGAGATGTAAAAAACCAGTTATTTTCAGAGCGACAGACCAATGGTTTTTCAAAATTGAAGATTTAATTCCAAAGATGCTGGAGCAAAGTGAAAAAATAAAATACATTCCTGAAGGAATAAAAGAAAGATATCAATCTTGGATGAGAAATTTAAAAGACAATTCAGTTACGAGACAAAGATACTGGGGAACTCCTTTCCCTGTTTGGACATGCAACTCTTGTGAAAACAAAATCGTTATTGGTTCTATAAAAGAATTAGAAAAACTTGCTGGGAAGGTACCAAAAGATTTACACAGACCTTGGATAGATGAATTAAAAATAAAATGCAAGTGCGGTAAACAAATGAAAAGAATTCCGGACATTATTGATGTTTGGGTTGACTCTGGAACAGCCTCTTGGAATTGCCTTAAATATCCAAAAACAGAAGAAAACTTCAAAAAATACTGGCCTGCAGACCTAGTATTAGAAGCAACAGAACAAACAAGACTATGGTTCTATATGCTTCAACTAGCCTCAAATATTGCCATGGATGAAAATTGCTTCAAGGCAATGTACACTCATGGTATGATTCGGGATTATCAAGGAACAAAAATGAGTAAAAGTCTTGGAAATATAATTTCCCCAGAAGAAGCGCTAGAAAAGTATGGAGTAGATGCAACAAGATTATACACCATTACAAATAAAGCTGGAGAGGATATGAATTTTTCATGGGAAGAAGTAAAAATAAAATATAGGAATTTAAATGTCCTCTTGAATATAGCAAATTATCTTTTAGGGTCTTATCAAAAAATTCCTCAAAAAATTCCGAAAGAAATAGGAGTAGAAGATAAATGGATTTTATCTAGACTCAATTCTACAATAAAAGAATGCACAGAAATTTTAGATAATTACAAATTGGATGAAGCACCTATTTTAGTTGAAAAATTATTTTTAGATTTTAGCAGAATTTATATTAAATATACAAGAGATAGAGCAGAAGACCCTCTTCTTTACAAAATTATTTATGATACTTTGATGGATATCTTAAAAATGATTTCAATAACATGTCCTTATATTGCTGAAGATTTATATCTAAAAATAAAAGAAAAATTCAAATTAAAAGAAGAGAGCATACATACCTATGAATGGCCAAAATACGACGATAAATTAATCAACAAAAAATTGGAAGAGAATTTTGAAATTGTATCTGCTATCATTGAAAAAGGTCTTGCTGAAAGAGACAAAGAAAAAATAGGATTGAAATGGCCTCTTGCAAAAGCAACAATAAGTCTTTCTAAAAAATTAACAAAAGAGTTTGAAGAGATAATAAAAATCCAATTGAATGTTAAAAAAATAGAATGGAAAAAAAGCGAAAATGAAAATTGCGAAGTTAAATTAGACACAAAATCAACCCCCGAATTAGAATCGGAAGGTTATGCAAGAGAATTATCTAGACAAGTTCAAGCATTTAGAAAAGAATTGGGTTTAGAAAAAAAAGATATAATAAAACTTCAAATAATTTCTGATCAAGAATTTGTAGAAATATTGTCAAAACAAAAGAGGTTCTTACAAGAAAGAACTAATGCGAGAGATATAGTCATTGTTACAACTGTGAAGGAAAAATTTAAAAAGAAGATAAATTTTAAGATTAAAGATAAAAGAGGCGAAATATTGGTTGAGTGTGAAAAATGACTACCAACTAGTAATTTAAATGGTTCACCCTTTTATCATAACAATATTTAAAAATAAAGAAAGTGTGATAAGAGTAAAATGATAGTCAAAGAAGAATTTTTGGGTAGGCTAAGGAAGATTTTCGATTTAAACTTGTATGAGGTAAAAGTTTGGACCGCTCTCCTTTCAAGAGGCACTTCTACCGCAGGAGAATTGAGCAGTATTTCTGATGTTCCTAGATCAAGAACCTATGATATTCTAGAGAGTTTAGAAAAGAAGGGATTTATTGTTATGAAGCTTGGAAAACCAATAAAGTTTGTGGCATTAAAACCTGGAGAAGTTGTTGAGAGAGTAAAGAAAAATCTAGTAAAAATAGCTCAAGAAAAGACAAAAAGACTTGAAACTTTAAGAGGAGATGACGTCCTAGAAGAACTTGATTCTTTGTTTACTAAAGGAGTAAAGTTTGTAGAACCTTCTGATTTGTCCGGAAGTTTAAGAGGAAGACAAAATTTATACAATCAATTAGATATGATGATTAGAGGTGCAGAAAAAACAATAACAATTATAACTACCGCAGAAGGATTGAATAGAAAAATGGAAGCACTTATGCCAAGTTTGGAAAAGTGTAAAAAAAGAGGAGTAAAAATAAGAATTGCTGCTCCTATAGATGAAAATAACATAAAGATTGCTAGAGATTTTAAGAAAGTTGCTGAAGTAAGAAATCTTGAAAAGATGAAAGCGAGATTTGCAATAATTGACTCAAATCAATTAATGTTCATGCTTCTTGATGATGAGAAATTCCATCCAAATTATGATGTCGGAATTTGGATAAATACCGAATTCTTTGCACAAGCATTAGAACAATTGTTTGAGCTTGCTTGGAAGGAAATGAAGCTTGTAAAATAATACAGCAAGATAAATAAAAGAGGTTAAAATGATTTTCAAAAATTTTGAGGGAAGAATAAAAAAACTTAAGTGGTATGATATTTCTTTTATAAAATTGTGTGTTCTTGCTTTTACTCTTGGACTCGTGAGTGGATGGCAATTATTTCAAGCTTGGGTAATAGGAATTGAATGGTATTGGTTTATAGGTGCCGCAATCATTTTCGGCATTCTTCCCATTAAACATTTCTGGTTTGATTAAGATTGTAAATTTTTCTTAGCAAATTTTTTTAGTTCGTTCAAATTTTTTATTTTGAAAAGTTCTAGGCGAAGTTCTTTTGCATTTTCTTTTCCTTTTGTAAAACACATTGCCTGAAATTTAATTTGCCTAAAATAAAAATTATATTTTTCTGCAATAGCTAAATAATCCTCAAATCCAAAATTAGAATTTTTCCCCAGCATTTTTGAAAAAATATTTGGATTCCCCATGGCTTTTCTTCCAATCATAACATAATCAAATTTCTTTAAAAGATCTTTAAAATTCGTTTCATCAACGTCTCCTGAATAAATCACTGGGAGTTTTGTTTTTGATTTTATCTTCTCAGCAAATTCGATATCAGGAACTCCTCCATAACCCTGTGCTTGTGTCCTTGAATGAATACAAATAGCATCGCAATATTTCTCTGCAATTTCTAAAATTTTGAAAGCATTATTTGATTTTCTAATCTTTACACTAATTGGTTTTTTAGTAGATTCTCTCATAGTTTTGATAATTTTTTCAATCGTTTCTAAATCCCCTATAAGAAAACTCCCAAATCCGTGCTTTTTTGCTGTTTTCGCTGGGCATCCCAAATTAAAGTCCCACAGAGAAACTTTTTTGTCATATTTTTTAATAAATTCTTTTACTCCTTTTTCACTCGTACAAAAAAGCTGAATTGCTGGCTTATCTTCTAAAGAGATTTCTTTGGGAGTTAGAGGATTGACCATGCCAGTATAAGTAAGCCCTGCACCTGCGTTCTTACAAAGAAGACGGAATGCAATATCGTTAACCTCCTCCATTGGTGCTAGAAAAATTTTATTTCTACAAATTATTTTTCGAGTACATTGGTTTTTACCATCTGGTGCTAGAAATATTCTATTTTTGCAATGGATTTTTTTTATTGACATCCTAAAATGTAATAATTAAAGCATATAAATTTTTATGATTTAAATCAATTTCGGAATTATCAAATAATATGGGGAAGAAAGGTATAGGTTCGTTTGTTACAGAAATGCGCGTCTCCTTCTGACTTATGATATGCACATAATTCCCGCTTAATCGTGCAAAAACTTTCTTTTTCATAGATAGTAAAATCCCCCGGAATTTTTTCACATAATTTTCCAAAAAATTCATTAGAAGAATTTGGTAAGATTGACTCTAATCCCATTTTACATCTTGTCAATTACTTCTATGCCCAAGAGCCACAAGGCATTTTCCATTGTTTGCATAAATGCTTTCACTAAGGAGATTTTAAACTCTTGATTATTCGAACCAACGACTGGGCAATTTTGATAAAATTCATTGAATATCTGAGCCAATTGGCAGGAATAAGTTGCAATCAAAGAAGGATTTAAGTTCTGATAGGATTTTGAAACAACTTCTGAAAACTGGGAGAGTTTCTTTACCAACTCTGCTTCTTCTCTAGCTAATTCTAAATCTGCTATTTTTTTCTTTTTTGATTTTGCCTTTTTCAAAATAGAATTTGCTCTGGCATAACTGTACAAAAGATATGGTCCTGTATCTCCCTCAAAATTAATTGACTCTTTGGGATTAAATAACATATTTTTTTTAGCATCAACCTTAAGGAGCATATGCTTTATTGCTGAAAGTGTAATTTTAAGGCTCCTTGATTCAAGTTCTTTTTTAGCAAGTTTTTCCCTTGATTCTAATTCTTTTTTAATAAGAGTCTGAACTTTTTCTATTAAATCGTCGGCATCAACAATAGTGCCTTCTCTTGATTTCATTCTCCCTTCTGGAAGAGTAACCATTCCATAGGAAAGATGTCTCAATCCACTTGTATCAAAATTCAATCTCTTAAGAATTTCAAATAAAACTTGAAAATGATATTCTTGCTCGTTTGCAACAACATAAATAGATTTATTCAATTTATATTCTTCAAATTTTAGTTTTGCTAAATAAATATCTTGGGTGATATATACCGAAGTCCCATCTAATCTCAATAATATTTTTTCTCCCAATTGTTCCCCTAAATTAACAGAAACAGAACCGTCTTTCTTTTTTTCAAAGATCTTTTTTTCTACACCCTCTAAAATTATTTCTTTTCCTTTGGTATAAATTTTACTTTCGTAATACTCTTTATCAAAATGAACTCCGAAAATTTCAATCGTCTTTTTATATCCCTCTAGAGCCCACTTATTCATCTTGGCCCACAAAGCAAGAGTTTCTTTATCTCCTTGTTCCCATTTTTGCAACAATCTATGAGATTCCAGCTCCAATTTTTCATTATCTTTTGATTTATTATTAAACATAACATAGAAGTCTCCTACAAAATGATCTGATTTTTGTTTACCTGGTTTTTTATTTTTTCCATATAATTTGTAGGCTGCCATTGATTTACATATGTGAATTCCCCTATCGTTGTTTAAATTTACCCTTAGAACTTTCTCTCCATTAAACTCGGATAACCTGGAAATGCTCTCTCCTAGGGCCATATTTCTCAAATGCCCAAGATGAAGAGGTTTGTTAGTATTAGGAGAAAGAAATTCTATCATTGTTTTTTTTCCTTTGCCAAACTCGCTTTTTCCAAAATTTTGTTTTTTAAATAATATTTCTTTAATGATATTTTCAGCTAAAGTTTTCTTATTTAGAAAAAAGTTTATGTACGCTCCACTTGTCTGAATATCTTCAAAATCACCTTCGGAATAAGTCTGAATTTCTTTTCTCAATTCTATCGCTATTTCTACTGGATTCCTCTTCAATTTTGATGCAAGACTGAAGCAAGGAAAAGCATAATCTCCTAAGTCTGAGGAAGGAGGAGTTTCAATCAAAGATATAATCTCTTGCTCTCCTAATTCAATATTATTCTTTTTCAGCGCTCTTTTTAATAATCCTGCGATTATTTTCTTCATAAACTATAAAAACATATACTAATTATAAAGATTGTGGAAAATGAACTCTAAAATATATGACTTAATAATAATCGGGGCTGGGCCTGCTGGACTAACTGCTGCAGTTTATTCTTCTAGATATGGACTTGATACCTTGGTTTTAGGGGCCTTGATGGGAGGTCTTGCAGGGGAGGCTTCTGAAGTATGTAACTTTCCTTCCTATGGAAAAATTAATGGATTTGAATTAATGAATAAAATGATAAAACAGGTAAAAGAAATGGGTGTAGAAATAAAACCCGAAAAAGTTGGTGAAATAAAAAAGACTAAAAATTTTGAAATAACTACTAACAAAACAAAATATTTTTCAAAAAAAATTATTTTGGCAACTGGTTCTGAAAGAAAAAGTTTAGGTATAGATAGAGAAAAAGAACTAACTGGAAAAGGAATCAGTTACTGTGCTACGTGTGATGCGGGATTTTATAAAAATAAGACTGTCGGAGTTTTTGGAGGAGGAAATGCTGCTCTATCTGCTGCTTTACTTTTATCAAAATTTGCAAAAAAAGTATATATTATTTATCGAAGAGATAAATTTTTTAGAGCAGAAAATGCTTGGATAAAAGATATTGAAAAAAATGACAAAATAGAACCTATTTTTAACTCAATGATAACTCAATTAGTTGGAAAAGAAAGATTAGAAGCAGTTGAATTAAATAAAGAGAAAATTTTGAAGTTGGATGGGTTATTCATAGAAATTGGAAGTGACCCTCAAATAGATTTAGCTAAAAATATAGGAATTAAGCTAAATGAAAAAGAAGTGATTGTTGATAAAAATCAAAGAACAAATATTAAAGGAGTCTTTGTTGCGGGGGATGTTACAAATAATCCATTAAAACAAATAGTAACTGCTTGTGCGGAAGGCGCAATTGCTGCTAATTCGGCTTATGAAGAAATAGAGCAAGAGAAATAAAAAGAACCCTCTGGTTCTTTTTGAATCTCCTCAATTCACTGAAAGGTGATTTCTAATTGCCTCCAAGGAAATCACATAGAAATAAAATATGCCTCAGTAGCTCAGTCGGTAGAAGCTAAAGCTAACCACCTGAGCAACGGCACAGAAATAAAATATGCCTCAGTAGCTCAGTCGGTAGAGTGCGAGTTTCGTAAACTCGAAGTCGGGGGTTCAATCCCCTCCTGAGGCTTTTGCTTTTAGTTTAAAAAGTAAGGGA
>Ga0247842_10002574_pt1 | contig 26496 bp, 36 predicted proteins | sample LaCruzMarch2015__3_FD_192411 | JGI IMG/M metagenome (GOLD analysis project Ga0247842, IMG submission 192411) | Freshwater microbial communities from meromictic Lake La Cruz, Castile-La Mancha, Spain - LaCruzMarch2015_19m | ecosystem: Environmental > Aquatic > Freshwater > Lake | place: Spain...
CTGCCCCCGTTTCAAGTCCAATGCCGATGATTTTTACTGTATTCATGGCAATCCCATAGGGTGAGGAAGGGCTTCTCATCAATGGAACGCGCAATTCATAAATAAGATCGCCATTTGAATTTCTCAGCCGGCATTGAATGCCGTGGGCAGTGGAATCTTCTGCGACCATGCGGCTGTGCTCATTCTCTCCGGGACCGAATATTTCCATGTCTCCTTTCATGTTTTCATAGCGCTTATCGTCCACCCACTTTTCTTCATAATGATTATTGAGCCCCTGACGTGGCGGTCGTTCCTTATCTCCATCATGAACGCCTATGGGATAACGAATACCGTATATTTTCTTCTTTCCCCCTTCCGCATCAAGCCAAACCGTAAATCCCCCCGCCGATATTTGTTTCTGGATTGCCTGATCGTGGATTGACAAATAGAGAAAGAACGTATCTTCGTTGTTGTAAACTGCGGTCATGACTGCTCCATCAGCAATAGGGTGACGACTATTTTTCAATGCCCCGCAGTAATCAATGCCATCATTCGTAAGCATATTTCCACACCAACTGCTGTAAATCTCCTGAACTCCACACCCAATAACGGCAATCACGGAGAGCAGAGAAATAAGCAGCGCACCTAAATATTTACATATGTTTCTCATTTTAAATCCTCGTGAGTTTGAAGAAATATTGCTCTCCCTTGCCGCCTTGATTTCATCTTTGTTTTAGAATTGTAATGACAAGTGAGAAGTCGATCATGGGCAGCAGAAGAATACCCAGGGTAATAATGACGATGGTAATTAAGGCGATTTTCTTCATAATGATACTCTTTGGGGAATTGAGATAATTCGTCTTATATTGGTGATAAATATAGACCGCAAAAATGGAAAAATTATGGAAAAATTATGTCAGTATTGTGGTTTTTTACATTCCAATAAAATGACCGTTTGTAACGACCTTTAAATAAAAATGAATCCCCATTTCCAGGTAGCGGACTGACATCCCCAGTCCATCACTCAAGGCCATTTTTAGGCCTTAGTTCCGTACTCGCCGTGTCCCCTCAATATCGCCACCACTGACCTTGATACAAAATGAGAACTAAATAATGATCAAATAAAATTCATGATCAGATCAGAATCAGAGAGGAGGTAACGTTATGAAGAAGAAAATCTTGACCAGGCCAGTCTGTGTAATGCTCTCCCAAGAGATGTATCAGCAGGTATCGGAACTCACAGACCAGCAGGAGATCAGCGTATCGGATTACATCAGGGATGCAATTCAGGAGAAAATGGCAGGAGAAACCATAATTATCAAGCAGGAGGAATAATCATGAGAAAAAGAACCCTTCATACATCGGTAAATTTACTGATACAGCCAGGATTCTATCAACGGCTCAAAATGGCAGCCGCACTGAGAAAGACCGGCATGTCCAAGCTTATTAGAGAAGGCATCAAACTCAGACTGGACCAGATCGACAAACAAAACAACGTAATCCAATTAAAGGAGGAATTATCAAATGATGACCAATAATTTGCAGGATTCGATTAATTCAAAACCCCATTACGATTTCGAGTATATAGATTTCGATCCTAATGACACCATGCCGGATAAGAAAGATGACCTGGCCACCGGGATAATCGCTTCGGAAGCATCCCTTATCCCTGTAAAGATGCCGGAAATCCTGGATAGCAATTACCAACCGGAAACTGAAGAGGCGCTTATTGACTATGTCGTCAGCCAGAATAACAAATTGGAAGTGGCCACGATCTTTGTCAAATGGGAGATAGGCCGAAGCATAAAGTCCTTCTATCAAGGGAAATATGGCACTCGTGAACTGGAGAAAATTGCAGTGGCCACCGGGATAGGCAGGGACAATCTCAACAAGATGATCAAATTTGCTGAGCAATATACTCTGGAACAACTGAAGACATTGATAAAGGGAAAATTTGCCCTTTCGTGGAATGGTATTCTTCAGAATCTGACTGTTAATCCTGAGGTTCTGATCAAGGTCTATGAAAGTGTAAATGATATTAGTGCTTTTCATAAGGCGATCATAAGTTTCAAGAACCCTGCTGAAAAGAGGGGAAAATCAAGATCTGCCCAGCAAAATAATGAATCCAAAGCAATGGCTACTGAAAGCTCCGGGCAATCAAGTATTACATCGACAGAGATCACCGTCGCCCTGATTCCAGAAAAAGTTGCTGAGAAGCCGACCATTGCTGCCCCTGAGATCATCACAGATGAATCTATCCCGGCTGAATATGACGATGGTCAGAAAGTTGATATTGATCAGATCAAGCAAGATCTTGAGCAGTGTTCAGAGGATCTGGAATACTTTAGAACTCAAAATGAGGGCCTGTGGAAAGAACTCGCGAATACAAAACAGAAATTCTCTGAATTATACCGAGCTATTGATGAACACCTCAGAAAGATTGAGGAAAAAGACATAGTCATTAGAAAATACAGGGAACGTTTCAATCGGTTACGATACATGATTGAAGATGGCTATAGTGCTGATGAAATTATTGAGCTGCTGGCGGCTGTGGAGCAGGAATAGTTGCGGATAGAAATCCCTCCCAGAGGTTGGCATAGGTCTGGGAGGGGTTGATTATTGATTTAACCTGTCAAAATATAAAGCGATCCAGCGATAAGATAATAAATAACAAAACATATAACAACAATACCGCCTAAGAGAAATAAAATCCAACGTCTGCCTGATTTAGATGACATTTTGAATCCCCTTGAATTATTTATTCTTATCGTTGACTGCGAATGACTTGGCACTGTCAGGGAAGAATTCTCTCCTTTTTCCAATGTACCGATCAATTTATCTTGTAATCATATTTTCACTTCTCAACTAAGGCGGTCGAACCCATTTGCTTGATAAAATAACTTCGATAAACTTTGTAACTGATCAACGCCATTGTCGGTATCATTACGCTACCCAGAATTGGAAAGAGCTGCAGAGTGATCAAAAAGAAGAAAATGATCCTCAACAGCCATTTCAATGCAAGTCCACGACCGGGGGGGATATATGATTTGAACGGAGCCACCAATGTTAACCGGTAATAGATGATCCCCGGAACTACTCCAACCAGTGGAATCAAGCTAAACAAAAAGCTGATAAATAAAGCTTTTGGCAAGCGTTTTTGAATTCGTTTGAGATAAGCCTGTTGTATCTCAGGAATGCTAAGGATGGAGGCCCCACATGAACATATTTGAGGCAGTTTGCGATCCTTGAGCCGAACTGCGCACGATGGACATCTGTGTTTTTCTGTTAACAGCAGTAAATGCGTTTGACGATTAGAAACCGGTTTATCAATAGCTGTACCCAAAAAGCCCAGATCTTTTGGATACTGAATCTCCACATGACAGGATTGACATTGCAAAGCTGAAGGGTAAATCTTTATATTACAATTAGGACAGGGTATTTTTTTCTTTTCTTCGAGATATTCCAGATAGCGGCGGAAGGCAAATAATAGCCCAAGGGCTATCAAAATCAAAATTACCATAAAAAGAGGATAAATAAAAAACAGGAATACCGCGCATAAAGACCATCCGTCCTCGAACCAACTGATTATATTTTGTAATCCAAGATCATCATCTGGATCTATGTCAGCAAGGAAAGACATGCACGCATTTCGCAAAGTGGCACTGAACCAAACCGCAATGGCCACAATCATGCTAAGTCCTATATCGACCATTCCAGATTGAGGAATCGCTTGCTCCACGAAACGAATATCGCCAGCCGGTAAAACACCAAACGTGCTGGCGGCCGCCGTTCCAGCCCGTGCGTATTTATGAATCCAATCCATTGCTTCATGGAATTCAGGAATCTTAGTAGCTCCAATTTCAGCAACTGCCAAGATTCCCAACACTAGAATAACCCATCCATTTGTAAACCAGGTAGGTTCGAGTCCTGTTGCTTGCAGCGTTGGGATCTGCTTGAGTAATGGAAACTGGCTGCCATAGCGAAGAATAGCAGCAGTACAAAATGCGGGAACAAAAGCACGTGAAGCGAAAAATCCGGTTGATCCGATACCATAGAGTAGTGGGTTCATGACTGAGTATACCTCATGTTATATGATCAAAAATTAATTAACGTCCATAATTCTTCTTTTGGAACACCCTTGTTAATCTTCTTCGCACAGAGGAAACCGTCGATAACTGCCACAGTTATGGGGAAGAAAACAAAAGTGCCTACTGTGAAAAAAAATACTAAAAGTGCGAATAGAAACATAACTATACCTTTAGGCCACATTCCTAAATATACATAACCCAGACCAACTACAACAAAGTTCAATACAGCCGCAAATATTGGGCTCTTTTTCCACTATATTACCCTACTTTGATTGATGATAACCCGTCGGTTGGGCTGTTATAATTTGTTGATCTAACTAATTTTAACGCCTTGAAAGCATTCTGTGATAGCCGTTCGCAAAGTATCCTATGAATTTGGTAAAATAACTGAAACTATCGATCCGATCCAAGTAAACAACATTAATCTAATTTTTTTACGTCATTGTGCCAGTATATATTTAAGAATAACCCTATTTTAGTTTATTTTTGATGGCATCGATGATTGCTGTTGTCTCTGCAACTCCCTCCTCACTTACAGTTTCCTGAATACCCTCAATGATAATTATCAATCTTTCCCTATAGAGGTCATTGTCAAGGTTAGCCGCTTTGGCAATCAATGAAGCTGCTTTCAGCTTAAATATTGCTTTTGACTTTTTTATTTCTGTGGAAAATTTGTCGATATTTAAGGAGAGAGACTCTAAAGCGGTCTGCTTGTTTTCAATTAGCTCTTCATTTTCGATGAGGGCCATAGCTATCTCTATCTCTGATTCTTCAACAAGCCCGTCAGCAGATATGCATAGCGCCAACAGTTCAGGCACGAGTTCAACATAAAGCGCCCGTGATGGATCAGATGAGATTGTTTCAATAAGTTCAGCGCTATTGTTCACTGAATCAGAATTATTGATTGATGAGGTTTCTTGTTGAGTATCGGTAAATTCATTAATAATTTCCCCATGCTGACTGAGAAACGTTGCAATGTGCTCGAAAATCCGTTCGGGCATTTTAGCTTGCTGGTATGCACCAATGCCGGCTGTTACTAACAAAGGTGCAAAAACCACCATACTCACAGCTCCGACGGCTGCCTTATCAGCCCAGCGGCCTGCCCCAATTTCAACATTGACAGTGTCGTCAACATGATGAAACAAGATGTTTAGAGCTGTGTCCATCCCAACGAACTTTTTCCATCCCGCAGATTTTTTGATCTGGAGCAATGTGCCTCCATCTTCCAGCGCATGTTCTTGATATTCAAACCCTTCACCCACTAACCAATTCTGTGTTGACGAGATCAAATCCTGATACAACGAGCTTTTTTCACCCTGCTGCATTTTCCGACAGGGGAAGCTTTGAATTTTATCCATTGATATCTCCTTTCTTTTGCTAACGTATTAAGTTGATCCTACTATTTTTTAACGCCTTGAAAGCATTCTGTGATAGCCGTTCTCAAAGTTTTTTTCTGAATCTGGTAAAAGATAATTGGAACTATCCATCCGACCCACGTAAATAGCAGTAAGACAACCAGACTTATCCAAAACGACACAGACGGCCGATACTGGACATCGGCAATAGCTATCCAACCGCCATCCTCCTTTTTCAAAGATATCGTAGTAATATCTGAGCGTAATCCTGAAATAAGTGACGACTTAATCGTATCGACGACTATCGTTTTACCGGACATCAGAACCTTTTTGGATACCCCATTGAATTGAACCTCAAGTGCCGCCAATATTTCGTCCTGAGATTTCATACTTATGATTCTCTCGCTAACTTCGAATTTCATGGTTATCTCCTATCGTTTTGGAATGTCTGAGGTTGCGATATACGAATAAAAAAAGCTCCGTCAAAATGGTTTCGCATTTATCGAGAGCTTCCCTACGTTGTAATTGAAATCTACGTTTCCAGCATCTAACATCTTATCCCTTTTAATACTGGTTAAAATGGACAAATGAAAACTTTCGTGTTGATTAATCCGATCTGTGTTCCTTTATGGTCTAATGCTCCTTATTTGCCCAGAGATAAATTCTTCAACCACATATTTGCGGCAGCGTTCATCATTAAACCTAACATATCACGACTGTCAAGAAATATTAACGCATTTATACGGTTTATTGTTAGGATAATTACCTATAAATACATCTTCATGAAAAAGATAAAAGATCCCGACAGTATCCTTCTTGGCAGGCGTATCCGTTCCCTTAGAACCGCCAAGGGATTAACCCAGCAGGAACTTGGACATCAGGCAGATGTCGATTACAAGTTCGTCGGAGAGATTGAACGGGGCAACATGAACCCATCATTCAAGGTGCTGATGAAGATTGCCAAAACCTTGGATATTGAACTCCCTGAAATCCTGCGATTTGAACAGGAAATATCAGATCCCAAAGAATTAGAATCCCGCATCAGACAGATCATCGGCGCCTTGCCTGTTGAAAATCTGCAAAATGTTCTAATGCTCCTCCGTGTCCTCTATCCTGTCCGTTAATCAATTCCCTGCCGCTTTAGTTTTCCGATACCGAAACCACAATCCCACCAATATCCCCGTCAATAAAAGCGCCACCCCATTCCCGAATATGAAGACGACATCCCTCACAGACAGCGCATAGAGCAGGATCAAAGTCATGCCGATCATCAGAATGGCCAGATATGATCCACTCAGACCATCGGCACACTTTGTCCTGTATGTCTTGATAATCTGGGGAACGGAACTGGCGCACATGATCATTGAACCAGCCGTCCCCATTATTTCAAAAATATTGGCAGTATCCATTTTTCATTAATCCTCTGCCGGCGGCGCCTCTGACATTCCCGATAGGCCATCAAATCCTTTTCCTATTATGACGGGAATGACCGCCGTCATCTTCATTTTATCCGAATTACTGGGGACACTTGGGGATGCATCGGGCAACTCCTTTTTGTCGATGATACTGGCCGCCGTAAAACCAGGATAACCCACTAGCTCAAGCACATGAGATGAAGTGAACTTTTCGTTTACCCATTCAAGGAGTGTCTCAAAAGAATGCTCGATTAGTAGTTCCTGGGGCGTTTTGTAATACTTCGGTTCCAGACAGAAACCGCAATAATATTTTCGATTCCTTGCACGTCGAATGGCGCAGTCTAAATCAACAAGGTAATCCCAAAATTTTCCCCTGAAATGAACGCTTACAGCAACACCACCGGGTTCATTTAAATGGCAATGTATCTCCGGGGTGACATCCTCAAAATAGATTCGTAGAAATCCTCTTTTTTTGTAGTGGCGAATCTTGTATTTTCTATTGAAACGATTACCGTTTTTGGCAAGCCAGTCCTTGAAGGTATTGCAGACTTCATATTTATGCTCTTTTTTTGTCGCCATCATGTAACCTTTCCATCTTCCTTATCTAAGGTTTGTTTGTCTGTGCCTCTTTCCATTCCCGATTGACCATGAGATCCTTTTCCTTTTATGATGGGTATGACCATTATCTTCATCTTATCTAAATTCTTGATAGTGATTGGATCATCATCGGATAATGCCGTTAGCAGGTTTCCGAATGCTGCCCTCCTTTCAGTATATAGGCTGTCAGGGAGACTTGTATCGATAATGATAGCTTCAGTGGAACCGCCAACGCTTTTCCGGAGCTCAAGCACATGCGATGAGGTGAACTTTTCGTTTGCCCATTTCAGGAAGGTCTCAAAAGAATGGTTGATCAACAGTTCCTGGGGTGTTTTGTAATATTGTGGCTCTTCACAAAAGGCGCAATAATATTTTCGATTCTTTGCACGTTTTATGGCGCAGTCAAAATCGGATAGGGAATCCCAATATTTCCGTCTTAAATAAACGTCTACATCAACACCAATGTTTTCATTCACTGAGCAAACTATCTCCGGCGTGACATTCTCAAAATAGATATTCAGAAATCCCCTTGATTTGTAGTGACGAATCTTGAACTTATGATTAAATCGGTAGCCGTTCGTCGAAAGCCACTCCTTGAAGGTGTTGCATATATTATAATTATGCTCTTTGTTTGTTGACATCACATAACTCTCCATTTTCTTGTTCTAAAGTTTGTTTTGCCTGCGCCTCTTTCCATTCCTGGTATTTCAAGAGATCCTGTTCGATCATCATTAAGCAAATTGTGATCACCAAGACATCATCCATCAGCCCAATAACCGGGATAAAGTCAGGGATCAGATCAATGGGACTCAGGACATACAGCAGCGTAAAGACGACCGAGGCAATTACCCACCACGGAATCTCCCGATAAGCGCCTGACCAGTAGTCCTTGAGCATCGAGATCAATAGCGCCACGTCTTTCAGAAATCTCTGCAAGGGACCACTTTTAACAACTTTATCTGTTATCTCGTTTGCCTGATCCAGGACCTTCTTGACATCCTCAGAATTTACAGTAGCAGATCCCTTTCTGATGAAATCCTTATCAATGCCGCCTAAGATATTCTTTACGTCCATTGGTTTTCCCCTTTCATCTCAAAACTCATAGTTATAATAAACCTTTATCGTTACCGTGATCTGCCCTACGCGAAGCAGATCTTCCCAAACCAGCCCGGTATGGTCGTAAAGTTCATGAAACAGCCAACAGAAATGCGCCGGCTTGCCTTTTTCATCTTTCATCAGATGGGGGGCGTCATTCCAACTTTCAGACGGATCATAGTCCTTCCGGTGATGATGACACAAAGTGGCCATAATATTGTCGTCCTCATCCGCCCATTCCGGGTCCTTTTCATCAAGAAGGAAGTTAATCCGGCCTAACAGACATTTATCGGGATGTTCCTTGCGCAGTTCTTCACACCTTTCATAAATGGATTTTTCCACATCCAACAACTTGGCATTCAAGCGAAGCAATATCTGACGCTGCTCCCTGGTCATTTCCCAGTAATTGGGAAATTTGTCGCTACCCTTATAGATAGTATTATCGTCTGCCCCTTCCCATATCCGAAGCAGTTTATCTTTCAGCCTGAGGACGGTTCTCCTGACCAGCTTGAAATACATGGCCGTGTGGTCATAATCAGTACCATCAACAATTCGCGGATTATCGCAGATGGTTACAGCTTTCAGGTCCTCGCCATCTTGATACAACAGTACAGGCGGCGTGCCTTCCGGGAATGCTTCTTTATTGGCAACCCAAAAATTCGTGGGGATACCGAAATAATTCCCATGTTCGTTCAGATGCTCGGGATTCACTATAGCGATGAGTTTTTTCATATCTTTCTCCTTTAATGATTTGTAATTACATGTATGAATATATATAGTTACTCCCGTCATCCCGGAAAAGAAGGGACTTAATATTGGATGAAATCGTCCCCTCAGTTAAAACAAAAAAACCTCCCGGAAATGGTGGTTACCACTTCAAGGAGGCTACTCTTAAAAACAAAAAAGGCCTCCATGAGCAGTAACAATAACTCAGGAGACCAACTTTTTCAGATCTCATAGGGCTTGTCCGTCTTTATCGTAGAGATAAATTCACAAGCAAACTTGTACTTATAAAATAAACATACCGGCGAAAATGTCAAGGAATAATTTTAAGTTTGTCCTATGCCGGGAAAGTTGACACATGGGAAAACTCATTTCCGCTGTATGTCCTCACAGGATTGCCGCGTTCCAGATCATTATGCCTGTCCCATCGCCTTTTCCTGTTTTGCTCATGGGACTGCTTTTCGATCTGACTGAGCTGATGCAGGAGTCGTTTCAGCGCGAGTTCCTTATTCTTGCGTTGTGAGCGATGATCGCGAGCGGAGGCCTTCATCCCCGTCGGAACATGAATCGCCCGGACTGCGCTCTCCGTCTTATTCACATGCTGGCCGCCAGGGCCGGTTGCGCACATTGTCTCGTAGCGGATATCATCGGGATTTACCGTGGACGTTTCGGGAGGTTCCACGATGTTCACACCAATAAACCAGTTTTTACGTTTATGGTCCGGCCTGAATGGACTTTTCCCAATCCAGAGCATTGTTCCCTGAATCCTCTTTACAAAGGCATCCGCATCCGGACCAGTTATTTCCAGGAGAAGTGAATCGAGTGTTGCCGGCATATCTCCCGGTGCCTCTTCGATTACCTCTACTCTCAAAGACAATGCCAATGCCTCGGAAATGATTTGACGGGTAATGCCGTACACAGCACGACCGCACTCTGCCGGTCCCCGCCCTGAGGTAAAAATTACCCAAGCCATGGCTACCTCCGCACCTTATAAGTTATTAGCGGCTTGAGTGTGGCAATCACCCGGACCAATCCAGCATCTTTCATCTCCATGATGACGTTATCGATGTTCTTATAGGCCATGGGGGCTTCCTCAAAGAGCAGATCCTTGTCATCGCAGATAACCAAGCTGCCCAGGTCCGTGCGGGTTAATGAACGGGCAGAGTAACGATCACGCAGCCGGTCCTTGCATTCGCTCCGTGCCCACTTTCTCCCTGCACCATGGGCAACGGAATTGAGACTTGATTCCGTAGGGATGGGCTGGACAATATAGCTCAGTGAACCACGCGATCCGGGAATAACCGTCATTCCGCGGTCGGCAGGGGTAGCGCCCTTGCGATGGATGAGCCCCTTTATATCTCCAATTATCGCGCTTTCCACGAAGTTGTGCGGATGATCGGATATTTCGACACCCTCCGCACCAATAAGGTCCAAAATCCGGCAGGCAATCAGGGCGCGATTGGCATGTGCCCACCGCAGGCACTCTTTACTCTGTTCAAGGTATTCCTTTCCCTCCGCAAGCGATGTATCCAGACCGGCATCGCGATGCTTATCTACATGCTTCCTCAACAAAATGTCTCCCTTTGTCCGCGATCCGCTGTGAATGAGAAGGTACACAATATCGGACGCTATCCCGGCGCTGGTACAGGCGTTTTCATCATGAACATCACAGATGGTTTGCAGCTCGGCGAAGTGGTTGCCTAAGCCAATGCTGCCAATGGCATATTCATCGCTAACCTGTTTTACTCCGTAATCTCCAAGCCAGGCAGCAGCATCACCGGTCCAGGGTTCCTCAAGTCCATGCAAGCGTTTCTGGATTTTTTCAGGTTTGAATCTCCCGCTCTTAAGAGAAGTCTTCCACAAAGCCATGCCGCAACCGAGATCATTGCCGATGAGATATGGATACACCATCCCATCTGTGAAAAAAGCCGCCCCGACCGGAGCACCTTTGCCAGGATGCAGATCAGGGAGACCGACCGCCCTCAGCATGCCGGGCAGTGCCCCCGCTCTTTCTAGCTGCCAGATAGCCTCACCTTCTATTTTATTTGCCGGACTAATAGTCCAGATCTTGTCCGTCTTGCTGTTATTCATATGAACCTAATCGTTTTCCTTAGTTGTTGAACTCATAAGCGCCGCCCTTCAATCTTGCCTTTGTGCATTAAGTATTTCACCGATAATCTTCTGGATATATCCACCCTGCGGGAGGATTCCGATATTTAGGCCTGATCAGTGCGCGCCAAAATGATTCCTTATCCGCCTTGACGTAAACATATTGACCATATTTTTCATAGGCAGCGTTGGGTATGCGAACAGCGCGCTTTTTACCTATCAAGGCAAGCAGCCTATCAACAAAGCTTGTTTTAGGAATTGTAATGGTCATATGAACACACGTCTATATAGGCAACGGCTGATTAAATAAAAAATCCCCCAGGAAATGGCAGCTACCACTTCAAGGAGGATAATGTCAAAAAAAAGGCCTCCATGAGCAGTAACGACAACTCAGGAGACCAACTTTTTCAGATCTCTTAGGGCCTGTCCGTCTCTATCGCAGAGATAGATTCACAAGCAAGATTTGCAGATATTATAATGACGCTGATCGAAGATGTCAAACGGAAAGTTTAATAACGTTAAGACGAGATCCACTGTAGCGCTTCACCCTTCTTTTCCGTTGGAAAATGTTTAACGTCAATGCCTGGATACACATGATAAAGCTTCGCCGCCACATCCAGCATGGTAGTCATCCATGATATGTCTGTGACTACTGCTTCTTTTTTGATATGGCTGATAGAAAATAATGCATAATGGAACTTTTCGATCACCGCTTCAATGGACATGCCGGTAAAGGACTCAACTTCGACGTAGAGGTTGATCTTGTTACTGGCTGCTACCTTTTCTTTCATGGCAGGAATGACTGCATCAATATCCTCTTTCTCAATCCTCCCTGATGCCTTAATCCCCAGTACATTCGGCGACTGCATTTCGAGAATTTTAATCATAGCGTGTCCTCCCTATTATAAACCAGCCACCCTCTTCTTCAATTCCCTGCCCACCTTGAAAAAGGGCAATCTCTTCGACTTCACCTCAACATTATTGCCTGTCTTTGGATTCCTTCCCTTGTAAGCTTTATATTCCCGCACAGAAAATGCTCCGAATCCCCTGATTTCAATCCTGCCGCCATTCTTCAGTTCATTTGTAAACCCTTTAAACATCAGATTGACAACGTCCTTAGCCTGTTTATCTGTCAGATTTTCTTTATTTGCCAGCATTTCGATCAAATCCGCTTTATTCATGCGATAAAACCCCTCTATTTTCATTATAAACGCAGCAACTATATATATTTATTAATAGAAATGCAAACAATTTATCACGAAAGGAGGGATAATTTCAGACCAGCTTAAGCCGTATTCAAACCCATGTTTTTCAAAACCATATCAAGAAAGGAGCACCAACATGATTAACAATTGCACCCTGACAGGAAACATCGGCGCCGATCCCGAAGTTTTCTACAATCCAGAGGGCACTCCCATCACGTCCTTCAACATCGCATTTCAATCCTCCAAGAAAAAGACCGGCTGGATCAAGGTCGTCTGTTTTCAGAAACTGGCGGAAATCGCTTCCATCTATCTTCATAAAGGGGCCAGAATTGCTGTGGTAGGATATTTGGACCAGCATAAATGGACCACAGATGATGGCCAGAGCCGCAGCAGTTTTCAGATTATCGCCAATAATATTGAATTCATCAAAACCGATGGTCGTGGATTCAAAGACGGTGAAACGCCCGGTGACGATATCCCCTTCTAACCAATCTGATCTCCAAGGAGGTGTTTCATGCAAGCCAAGACCATCGAAATTATTCTCAAGATTATTGAGACAATTGCCAACATCTTTGTCTCATCAAGAAAAAATAACGGAGGTAATAGTAATGACAACCGCAGCAGCTCAAAAAAGAAGTGAGCGCTCCCAGGGCCTGAAAGTCTGGCAGGTGGATGATACGTGGTTTTATGTCGAGAGTGAAGACGGCAAGATCGCCTATAAATGCTGTTTCTCGGATCTGGGAGACTCTTGTAATTGTGGCGATTTTGCTCAGCGGGCTAAAAGTGATCCAACTTTCAAATGTAAGCATCTCCTAGCCGTCATGAACTCCATCCCCAAAAATGAGGTCATGGAAGCGCAGATCCTGGAGAAGAGAAAACCCAAGCTCGATGAAAGCTTCATCAAACAGATTGATGACAAGGATTTTGTCCTATATGGCGGCCTGCTCGATGTTGCCCATCAGAAGAATCTCTCTATGGTCGATGTCGAGCTGATTCAATTTCCTTCCGATGAAAATAAGCAAACCGCCATTTGCAAGGCAATTGTCCAGACCATTGACGGGAAGAAATTCTCCGACATCGGGGATGCAAATCCCATGAACTGCAATTCCAAGGTAGCCAAGCATCTTATCAGAATGGCATCAACCAGGGCAAAGGCAAGGGCATTCCGGGATATGGATAACATCGGCATGACCTGCCTTGAGGAATTGGGAGATCTCAATGATGTTATCGGCGATATCCAGAGAAGGCCTGCTCAACAGAAAAAGGAGAATGTGAAAGCCTTTACCAAACCGGCAATCAGGACAGTAGCGGCGCCTCAGGGAAATGTTAATCCTCAAGGAACTGTGAAAGCTGATCAACAGGCTCCAATAAACGAACCCCAGTGCGCAAATCAGGAGCAATCTCCTGTAACCGATAATGCCAATGTCAATGTTCCGGCTACTGTCCATGAGGAAACAAAAACTGTTGCTCAAACTCCCCAGACGGAGAAGAAAACAAGAACTACGAAACCGAGTAATGGCAACGGCAAGGGAAATGGCAAGGACAAAGCGGATAAAATCATCCTGATGTCGGAAGCCCAGAAATCGGCGCTGTTTAACCTTTCCAGACGAAGAGGCATATCCCTTGAAGATCTGGAAAGCAGATCCATGGAAAAATATGGCATGTCCACGGAGCAGCTCACATCTGGCAATGCCGGGGAGTTCATCCGCTATTTGCAGCAATCAGCCTGATCCTGTCGATCATTAATCAATCACAATTAAAATCATAAACGCCCTCTCTGCAATCAGGGACAGGACACCCTTATCTCTTCATCTCCCTATTATCGGGAACGGTGTCCTGTCCCTATTCAGGAAACGCAGGACTCTGCGCTTGATAGAAAACGAGGTATCTATGGAATTAACGGAACTACGAAAGGCAGCACATCTATCGGCTTCATCCATCGGTGATTATATAGACTGCGGGCTACTTTACAAATTCGGCAGGATTGACAAGATCCAGATGCCATACAAGTCAGACGCCCTTGAATTCGGGTCTGTTATTCATCTAGCATTGGCTGATTTCCACCATGAAAAAATGAGGGGCAATTGGTTAACCACAAAAGAACTGCATGACCTATTTGAGGCACATTGGAGAAAGATCACCGATGGGAGAAATGATATTCATTATTCCGAAGGCAACAGCGTTGAAACTCTGCTCCTGCAAGGGAAAGAACTTCTGACCCAGTATTACAACAAATCTTCCTGGCGGGAATTTGAATGTATCGCCATTGAAGAGGCATTCAGCTTTATCATTCCCGGTTGTGATCTGCCCATTATCGGGGCAATCGACCTTGTTGAACAGGATAAGGCAGGAACGGTAATCATCAATGATTTCAAGACCTCCGGCAAAGCTTATTCAAACGATGATGTTGATCGGAACTTTCAGCTAACCCTTTATCAAATGGCTTCCAAGGCAAATGGATATGGGGATTCCGACATCCTGCTTAGATTCGATTGCCTGATCAAGACCAAGCAGCCGAAGTTTGAATCCTATTACACAACACGCTCCAATATTGACGAAATCAGGGCCAGAAGGAAGATCATCGAGGTCGCCAAAGGAATCGAAAGCGGCATATTCATTCCCAATGACGGCGCTGGGAACTGGAAATGCAAATACTGCGCATTCAAGAAAAACTGTGATGCCTGGTTTATGGAGGAGGCGGCATGACAAAACAAGTCATTCTGGAAGCACAGGAATATCTGACCATTGAAAAGGACGATGGATACAAGCGGATCATCGATATTTATGACCTGATCAAGCGCCACGGTCCAAATGAGGTGGTCCGATTCCTGAAATACTATCTCCGGGATAAGGAAAAGGGCCTGAAGAGTCTCATTCTCATTGATAAAACCCAGAATAGAGTCGATCAATACGTGGCCACAATGTTTCGGATGCACATGGCCATCAAAACCCTTGAAGAAGGAAAGGAGGTGAAATCCATTGCATGGTCTAAACAAAGAGCAAAAGAAAGCGGCCAGCTTCACACACGGAATCGCAGCAATCATAGCCGTTCCGGGTTCGGGCAAGACCGAAGTAATGATGCGCAGGATAGGTTTCCTTGTGAACAATCACAACGTGTCGCCTGAGTCAATCCTCGGACTGACATTTACCAGGAATGCAGCAGAGGAGATGCGTCAGAGATTAATCCCGGTATTAGGCGATCTCGCTTCAAGAGTAACCTTATCCACTATCCACAGTTTCTGTCATTACCTGCTTCGGAATGAAGGGAAGATATTTGAAATCCTTTCCGGCAAGGAGCAATTGAACTTCCTCAGAAATCTCATGAAACACAAGCGAATAAAGGATCTGTCCGTGGGCACGGTCCTGCGGGAGATAAGTCTTGCCAAAAATAACCTGATAGCTGTTGACGAATTCAGATCCCTCTATGAAGCAGACAAGACCATGTTGAAAGTGGCCGACATCTATGAATCCTATGACCGGGAGAAGGCGAATAAGTATCTGCTGGATTTCGATGACCTCCTGATCGAGACGTATTCACTGCTTACTGCCAATGACAATATCCGGGGAAAATACTCTGATCGTTATCAGCATCTCCTTGTCGATGAATTCCAGGATACGAACCCCGTACAGCTTGAGATTATCCGCTGCATCATTGATGAAACAAGCGGCAATGGGAAAAGCTTCTGGTGTGCAGGGGATGATTGGCAGTCCATTTTCAGCTTTGCCGGCGCCTCGGTTGGAAATATCCTGAACTTCCAGACTAATTTCAACAAATCCAAGATCTTCATCCTGAATGTCAATTACCGCAGTACTCCCCAGATCCTGAAGGCATGCCAGAACCTGATCCGCCATAACGTAAGGAAGATTGAAAAGAACCTGCAGACGGATAATGCCGATGGAGATGAGGTCATAGTTTTAGAATCCTCATCCGAAGAAGGGGAGGCATTGAATATCGTCAATGAGGTACGGGAACTGATCGAGCATCAGGGATATGGATACAAGGACATAGCCGTATTGTATCGAGCCAACTTTCAATCCCGAGTCGTTGAGGAATGCTTTGCTCAAAACAAGATTCCCTATTTCATCGAGAATGGTCTCAATTTCTATCAACGCTCTGAGGTCAGGTATCTCCTTGATTATCTGCGGATCATCGTCAATCCCAATTCTGACGAAGGAAATGAGGCATTAAAGACCATCCTGAATGTGCCGAATCGTTATATCAGCCGTAAGTTTGTCCAGGAGCTGACAGAATTCTCGGATAAGCAAAGGGTCCATCTCTACGAAGGATTGAAGACGATGCCTGTTGATCTTCCCTATGTCAGGAAGAACGTAAGAGATTTCATCTCATTTATTGATCCGCTCGTGGATTATGCGCCTAACCTCACGCCGGCAGAGGTCCTGCAAATGCTGAGAAACCATTTCGACTACGACAGATTTATCACCGATGAGGATATCCCTACTCCTGACGACGTAAAGATCCAGAACCTCAATCAACTTCAGTTATCGGCGGCAAGGTATTCCAATATCCAATCCTTCCTTGAATACACCGATACGTTTCAGGATGAAATGAGCAATGACAAGGAGGGAGTCGCTTTAATGACCATTCATAAGGCCAAGGGATTGGAGTTTCCCGTAGTATTCGTAATCGGTCTTGTGGAAGGCATCACGCCCACGAAAAAGGGAGATATGGAGGAGGAAAGGCGGATTGTATTTGTGGCCATATCCCGAGCGATGAAGATTCTCTATGTCTCATACAGCCACACCTACATGGGGCAGGCAGCCAAGAAGTCACTATTTCTCGATGAGATCATTGGCGCCAGCGATCAGGATCAATAGCTGCTCAGGCAATCAATAAGTCACTCAGGCAAGAGTTCTCTATGAACTCATAAATCATTACAGGGGAGAGCATAGACCTTCCCATCACAAGTTCAATCGGTTTGAGAAAGGCGGTGAAGCATTGTCTATGGATAAATGTAACCGGGAAAGGAAAGCAAAGATAACAATCTGGTGCAAGATTTACACGAATAATTTCAGTGAAGAGATGGTCAACAAAACAGCCACCGGCCAGGAAATCTATGACTTCCTCATGCAGGATGCCGGCTGTTGCTACGATGATAACAATAATGTGATCCCTGGCGACTGTAATCTCTGGTATCTCGGCTGCAACGAGAAATTTGGCGAACTGAAATACAAGGATAACTCCTGGACATGGGGATTCGGAAAGTCATCATTTCTCCATGTCATGATGTTCGTCTCGGCAATCTATGTGGATGGTCTGTTTACCTGCGAGCAATACGAAACGCTTATATCCAAGATTGAAGAGGGTCAACGCATTGGAGACATGTATCGGATCAATGACTATTTGATCTGTCGGAAGAGAGGAATGGCATGGACATGAAAAAATAGGAGGTTAAGCAAGCAATGAGGAGACAGAATAAGGAAGCTACAAAACCAATATCATATCCCCACTGTCCAGAAGCAGGGGTAATCAATGACAACCAATTCAGGCCCGCTTATCATCCCGGCTACGAAGGATTCAGATGCAGAGTCTATCTGCTAAGGGAAAACGACGCCCAGGAACCGATTCAGATTTCAGATGCACAAAGCGCCTATAACCTGGTCAGGGAGGAATTGAGTAATTCAGACAGGGAAATCATGCTGGCCATTCTCCTTACCGGACAAAACAACCTCATTGGCGTTGAAACAATCTGCATCGGTTCAATTCAGACCTGTGCATTCACGCCGGGAGAGGTCTTCAAGGGGGCCCTGCTGGCAAATGCGGTATCAATTATTCTCTGTCATAACCATCCCGGAGGCAGCTTAGAGGCGAGTCAACAGGATATAAGGATGACGGAATCCATTAAACAGGTAGGCAAACTTCTGGGAATTATGATTCTGGACCATCTCATTGTCACCCACAAAGGCTTCATAAGCATCATCAACAAATAACATGGAGAAGAATCCTATGGATAAAGAGAGAAGAGCATTTGTCAGCATCTACTGCAAAATTTATACGGAGAATTTCAGCGATGAACTGATTTGCCATAGAGCAACAGGCACGGAGATCTATGATTTTCTGATGAAGGATGCAGGGCAGTATTTTGATGAGAATTCCAAACCACTGCCTGGCGATGCAAACATCTGGTATCTGGGCACCAACGAGAAGTTTGGAAACCTTGTTTACAAGGAGAAAAGATGGAACTGGGGTTTTGGGGAATCATCATTTGATATCGTGGAGGCATTTGTCCAGGCAATTTATGATGATGGACTCTTTACGGAAGAGCAATACCAGAACCTCATGGCCAAGATCGAGGAAGGTCATCAGATAAAGGACATGTATGCCATCGGCAATCACCTTTATCGAATGAAAAATGAACAAAACAGAAAGGAGAACACGAATCATGCCGTTTGAAATATTGCATTTCCGGGGATCAGACCAGATCCTTGAGGAAAAGAACATGACCAGGGAGATTGAACTGGCCATGGAATATCTGAATGACTGCCTCTACGGGAGTTATCGCAAAGGTGAACTGCTTCGTCAGGCATTAACCGAGATGGATTTCCGGCAGAATGGGGATTTGAATATCCTTGAAGGCCGGAGATATTTCTACAAAGGCTTCCGGAAGAAGGTGGCCATTGATGGATCATTCGGTTCCTATGAATATATCCAGGATGCCCTGCTCAGGCTTCAAATCGGCTTCGACAAGGGAAAGATCGATATGGGAATCGTCCTGGTGACTGCCCAACGAAGTGAAAAGAGCAAACTGGGAACAACCCGTGACCTTATCTTTCAGGAAATCGAGATGCTGCATCCGACCATATCCCTGCCGGTAACTATTGTCCTGTTTGATTTGGGAAAACCTGGGGAACTTTATGAACAGGAAAAAGCTTCAACAGCTCCGGTTAAGACAGATGCCATTGCAGGGACTGAAAAGGTGGAAACCAAGGCGGTTGAAGAACCTGCCAACGTGGAAACATCTCCTGCCCATGCTGAAGCTGATACCGGGATTGACGAGCATTACAATGCCGAAGTTGCCGCCTACCATGAAGCCCTAAAAAACAAGAAGAAACCCCGCACCAAGTCCAAGAAAGCAGCCCTTCAAGAACAGCCGGCAGCCTGAATCAATGGAGGTCAGATATGGCATATACGCCGGAATTAACCTACGAAGCATCCTGCACCTTGAGAAGACTTGCCTGGGCGCTGCACGTTCCCATGACAAAAGCTATTGACATTGTCATGAACATAATTCCGCTGATTGTCGACCGGGATAAGGTCTGTGAGGGATGCCGGGATAAGTCCAGATGTGCTGATTGTTCATTCAGCCCCCAGAATCACAAAGCCTGCAACAAACTTCTTCGATAAACCAATCGGGAGCCGCCCGTCCGCTTTCAAGGATACGCATCCTGTAGAGTCGTCAGGAAAAATATAATGCATCAGGCGGTGCAAGATGATTCTCCCGATTTCAATTTCATAAGCCCTTATGAATTTAACCAAGGAGGAAGCTATGGCCTACACGCCGGAATTAAGTGAATCTGCGTCTGCCACATTAAGAAGAATCGCCTGGTCACTGGGTCAACCTATGAGCAGGACCATGAACGCGATCTTCAAGAGAATTCCAAATCTGATGGACCGGGGAAAAGTCTGCGAATGCTGTAGGGATCCATCTGCGTGCAACATCTGCGGCTTCAGCTTGGAAAGATCAAGAAGACCATCGACATGGCGTTTCGTAAAGATTGGCCAAGATCAAGTTATTCTCTTGATGATATTCTGAAACCCGGCAAGCTCTGGAATTGAAGCCTGTCAAAGAGATCTTACCACATCCCCTCATCATCATTTTAACAATCAAAACAGAAAGAAGGTGAAGCATGTACCCAACAGAAATGTCGCGGGAACAAAGGCTCTTCCTCGTTAACCTGAACAACCGGCTGTCTGAAATTGAAAAGCATTTGAAGAAGGAGGCACTGGAGATCATCGATACGCTGAATAATCGTGTTGACGATGACACTGACTGGATTCACGATTTTGACCTTGAGTGCACCTTGGAATTCTATCTACGGGAAGATGATCCGGACTATTCAAGGGTGAAGGATCATATCCTTGCGAAATTCACAATAGGCATCAGTCTTATGATAAATTCTGATCGTTACCTTCCAGGCAGTGATAAAAACTGGAACAGCCGCAGCGTAACCGATATGGATAACCAGGCTCAGTTGGAACATCACTGCTGCCTTTATCGTCAACTGTATGACCGTACTCAGATCCATTGGAAAGACATGCTCAGGATCGGCAGTGCTTGGGTGCACATCAATATCACGCTTCATCATCATCTGAAATTGTCCTGAAAGGAGCATCAAGATGACAAGAATAATCATCGAACTGGAAGGCGGCTTGATCACAGAGGTGTATTGCTCGGATCCCGATGCAGATGTCTCAGTGATGGACCGGGATGTCCTGAAATATGGTGAACTGGAAGCGGAAGATGAAGCGGAACAGCGCGCCTTGATAATGAAGGCTGAACAGGAGATCCAAGAAAAGAACCTTGTCGCCGTCTACTCTTGACAGAAAGGAGGTCAAATAATCGTGAATACGCTACGCATCCAACAGGAGGCCTATGATCTACGAGATAACTTTAAAAGGCTGTGATGATGAAACCACCTTCGCCATTGAACTTACCGAGCAGGAAAAGAGCCTGATTGATCGTATCTCGGAGTTGAGTCTCTTGAACAGCCATTATGAGTGTATGCCGAAGATGTATATTAGAGAAGCATCACGGGAGGAAAACCAATGAACACAGATCTCATGAGATTCGTGCCGATGAACACCATGATCAATAGTTACCAGATGGCGATTAAAGAGGTCGATGAAGCATTCAATCACCTGGCTGCCGCAAGGAAACATCTAAAAGATATTTACGGTGACAACGGTGGGAACTGGAGAGCGGAAGTCATAAAGGCAAACCTCTATTATGGGGACTTAGCTCAAGCTGCTCGGCAAAATAAAGAGGCTATGAAAAAGACCATGTGGGGCTTCATCGTTGAAAAAACACAGATCCGGCATCTGCTATCCGAAAAGAAAATGAAGGAACTGGACAAGATGATTGAGGATGAAAAACTTCCAGAAGTGGAAACAGATACCGTTCAGGCATTCATCTCGAATCTCGCATGTAACCTGCCAAACTTATTCAAGGAGGCCTGTTGTGAAGTATTTGACATGCTTAGGCCACCGAGATCTGAATACAAGACCAATACGGAATTTGAAATCAGGGCAAAGGTGATCATGAACTACATGGTTGATTGGTCCTATGGAAGTTGCATGCTCGAATATCGCCGGGAACAAAGCTTGATCAACCTGGACAATGTTTTCCATCTTCTGGATGGCAAAGGCAGCATAAAATATCCTCACGACTTGGTCACAACAATCAAGACGGCAATCAGAGAGAAACTTTGGGAAGCGGAAACAGAGTATTTTCGGTGCAAGTGGCATAAGAAACGAAGCCTGCACATCACATTTAAGCGGATGGATTTGGTTAAAGAACTTAACCGCATAGCTGGCGGCAACAGGATAAAATCCATCTAATCCCATTCAGATTTCATAAACAATTAACCTTTTACAGAGGAGGAAATACCTATGTCGCATATGACAACCCTTGCCAGGGTCCATGAAAGAGTTGAAAACATGTCCCGCAATCATGTTGATGAATTTATCAAGGTCAAGGACATATCCTTTAATAACCTTGACACCATCAGGATCGGCGGCAGGACACACCATCTAAGACCAGTCGCCCAGCAGTCCATTTCCTATCGCTTGGGAATTCCGATTAACTATCTGCGACGGTGTCCGCAGGATATTCAGGCATTAAACATGAACCATTGGATCAAGGCAGAAAAGCATGATGAGCTGTTCTTCCGCTTCGATGGTCAGGACGTCAGAGCGATATTCACGCCTAGATACATCCCTACCGATAACAGAGAGGTCATGGAGAAACTTGATGTCATGAATTATGAACCTGACACCAGAGTGCAATGCAGTCTGGATGACGAATTCATGTCTCTGAGCATCCCTGATTCCAAAGAGACCTTTCAATTCAACGGCGAGAGGATGACCCCCGGCATATCTGTGAGCAATTCGGAAGTGGGATTGGCGTCATTATCCATAGCAGCATTCATGTTGAGATTGGTCTGCACAAACGGGATGATCTCGAAAACTGAAGTTTCCGCTTCATATCGGCATGTATCAACGAAGATCCTTTCAGAATTGCCGGGAGTTTTGAGTAATGTCTCTCATGAACTGGGAAGGCAGAAAGAGCAAGTCCGGTTATCTCTGGAAAGCAAGGTTGAAAATCCGGAGAGCACCATCAACAGTTTCAATAAGCAATTCCTGCTAAACAAGGAAGAAAAAGAGGCTGTGGAATGGGCATTGCCTCTTGAATATGGACAGACAATGTTCAATGTCATCAATGTCTATACCAAGGCTGCTCAGTATCAGGAATTACCGGCAGAAAGCAGCTTCAGGTTGCAGAAGGTTGGCGGTATGATCATGGCGATGGTGAAATAGGGATTTATCAGAGTGAAATGAAAATGGCTGGCATGGAGGTTTTAAGAATTTCCATGCTGGCTGTTTTTTTGAAGAAAATATTTGAATTCTTGAAAGTATTGGCCTATCATGAGCTATAATTAAGCCGAAAATACTGATCTGACTTTGTCTGATATGCATGATTATCCAATTTAATGGAGAAATAAAATGTTCCAGATCGCATCATATGAGACGTTCCAAGATGGGCAGATCATTTTCGAAGATGGGTCCAATGGCGACTGGATCTACGTCGTGGAAGAAGGTGAAGTCGAAATCTCCAAAAATGTGGGCGGTCAGAAGATAGTCGTTGAGATCCTGAAGGAGAGTGACATATTTGGCGAATTGGCCTACATTGACAAAGCACCCAGATCCGCAAGAGCCACTGCTAAGGGAACGGCAATGGTCGGCCTCATTGACCGGAACTTTTTTGACGCTGAATTCAATAAACTCTCTGCCGACTTCCAGAAAATCATCAAAACGGTAGCCTTCCGGCTCAGGAAAAGCACCCAGATGTCCGTGGAGGCACAGAAGGAGAAAGGTGATTAATAATGCTCACAAACAAAAGCCCCTCGAAGAATTATATTTCTTGAGAGGGGCTAACGAGATCCACCTATGCCGTCTTGTCATTTACTGGAGTCCATCATTTGAATTCTTGGTCTTTTAAGGGTGATAATCACCACTAAGACTCTGTGTTTTCCTTTTCGTTAACACCCAGTAGAATAGACTCAATACGGGCATTGCAGAATCTCGCCTGTCTGATATTCTTTTCGGCATATCTTTCAAAGAACTTGAATTTAATATCAAAGAGGACCGCAATGTTTGCTTATTCGTAAGCGGTAATCAGCTTATTAGAATAACTGCTCTCGGCAGCTGATTTTTTCTTACCTCCCAGGGAGATAATTGAAGCCGCGCATTGCAGCGCCTCGATAATTTTAATATACGGATGCTCATTGTTAATGTCAATGGGGGGCATCAATTATTAAATTCCATAGGTGGATAGTTGGCTTTAACATAGGGCATTCAGATTAGTATTCTTTTTTCATCAGTTGATTTATCTCAGGCGATCTTATATCTATTTATCCATCCGTAAAATATTTTTGTGATTTGGGAAAATCTGTTTCACTGAGCATGAAGGTAAGAGATTTAAATTCATCCTCAATTGAAAAGGATATTAAGGAGAAATTTATGACTGCTCTCAGATCCCTATCGAGTATCTTTTGTATTCTATGTAGATTCAAGGTTTGGTATTTATTTGCATCATGCATAATGATTGCGAGCTGCAGTGCCCTTCAGGTTACTCCATCCGGATTTCTCAGTCAGTATGATCAATTACGTCCTGCTCCCAAGGAGGATAATGTACTATACTGGGAGCGTCCAGGTATCAATTGGAAACAATATAAACGTCTGATGATCGAACCGGTTGATGTCAGGATACAACAAACCACAGCTTCAGAATATGAGCTTAGTAAAGAAGAGATGGAACGGCTTGCTGGAGACCTCCATAAGGCTTTGGTGGAGGGGTTGGGCGACCGATTTCCCATTACAGATCAACCCGCTATAGATGTCATGCGGATGCGGGTCGCCTTGATCCATCTCAAACCGGTACGTCCCGTTATGAATATCGCTGCAACTGTTGCCATTGGCGTTCCCATCGACGTTGGAGAAGCTGCGGTGGAAGCCCAGTTTATCGATACAACATCAGGGGTGATTTTGGGGGAACTCACTGCGAACAGCCGGGGCAGCATAATAGACATAACCCGCGTTTGGACAAGGTGGGACCAGGTCGATCACGCATTCAAAATCTGGGTGCAACGTCTGAGAAACGTGATGGAAGAATAACTGCCGGCACATTCATCAGTTGATTAATCCATGACGATCTTGTATCCATCTATTCATCTGTAATTCATTTTTCTGTTTCGGCAGAATCAATTTGACTGATCTGGATTTTCATTTTCTCTTTGGTAGCAGGAAAATGACATGGGCGATCTGACAAAATCTGAACTCTTGGAACTGCTCATGAGGCTGATGCATACGGACAGGGATCTGAATTTCCTGATGTCACTGGACGAAAAGGATCTGACTACGCTGCTGGTTGCCCTCAGGGAAAGAATTGAGCATATTAAGTAGATGTAGATGTGACCAATCCCGCCGTAACGATAAGCTTACATATCAGTGATCTCTCAGCTCTTGCCGAATCTCATCATTCATTTCCCCATATAGAAAAATGCCGGCATGAAATTGCTTTGATCGTGATGGTTATCTTTTCTTCATCACTGGAAAGACTTTCCAAAGGTTTGCTTTTCCTCTTCCCTTGTGTTAGTTCGCTGGGCCGACAAAGGAAAAATCATGGCATCTCAGAACCAGTATCAGTTAACGGAATCCGATTTGAGTAATCTAAAGAAATGGTTCTCCCGGTATGTCCAATCCTTCAATTCAACTGATCCCATCATCCAGCAGGCATTGGTGTTGAAGGAAAAGCACTCTTTAAGGGTTTGCAACGAGATACTGAATATCGGCAAAGAGCTTGGCCTGGATGACAACAACATGAGGCTTGCTGAGGCCATGGCCCTGTTCCATGATATTGGCCGATTTGAGCAATACACCCGCTATCAGACCTTCGTGGACAAGAAATCAGAAAACCATGGTGAGCTGGGCGTCAAGGTGCTTAAACAGGAGAAGGCGCTGGCAGCTTTAGATGAAGAGACCCAGGAGCTGATCCTGAAAACCATTTCCTACCATAACCGTTTGAGCGTCCCGGAAGATGAAAGCGCTGTCTGCATTTATTTCAGTAAATTGCTCAGGGATGCTGATAAGCTGGACATCTTCAATCTGGTATCGACCTATTATTACGTAAACCATGCGGAAAGAAGCGCCGCCGTTGAACTTGATCTGCCGGATGTGCCTGAAGTGTCTGCTGAAATATTGGACAGCCTCCAGGAAGGCAAAATGATCAGCATGCAGCAACTGCGGTCTCTGAATGACTTCAAGCTCCTGCAGATGGCTTGGGTTTATGACATCAATTGTCAGCCCACCTTTCAGATGATTCATGAGCGGGATTATCTCAAGAAGATAAAGGACACGCTGCCAGCGTCAGAAAGAATCGACCAGATTTATTCCGGCTTGTTGTCCTATCTTAAGAGAAACTCATAATTCAATGATAGCAAGCAGCTCTCACTGATTTAAAGGTCGTTTCTACTTTCCCGCTCCCCATATAAGAAAAAAGGACAACTGATCAACCCGCTAACGGATCAATTGACTTCGATCATGTGGCCATCAAATTCAACTTTTTGGCCCAGTCTTATTTTGCAGCCTTTTCTGTACTCTACTTCTCCATCGACCATGACACGCCCATTTTCA
>Ga0247842_10002587_pt1 | contig 26408 bp, 29 predicted proteins | sample LaCruzMarch2015__3_FD_192411 | JGI IMG/M metagenome (GOLD analysis project Ga0247842, IMG submission 192411) | Freshwater microbial communities from meromictic Lake La Cruz, Castile-La Mancha, Spain - LaCruzMarch2015_19m | ecosystem: Environmental > Aquatic > Freshwater > Lake | place: Spain...
TAACAAACGGAAAGCTTAGAACTCCCTACCAAGCTTTCATTGAAAAGTCTAGAAAATAAACAAAAAGCATATAAAGATGGACAACTTAAAACAGCAAGGTAACCTTAATAGCGGACACTACAGTGCAGGAAAAAAAGAAAACATTTATAAATTAGATAATCCTGAAAATACTAGCAGTCTTCGGACTGTGACGATATTCCCCGGTGATCGCAAGGTTGCCGGATGATTGCTTTTTTTCTAAATACCCAAATATTTATAAATAACTAAAATGTTATAATACTATAACTAAAAGGTTATATCAGATGTTCACAAAAATACAGCTAGAAATAATGAAAGTTTTTGTCTCAAAAATAGATAAAAAATTCAGCATCAAACAGGTAGTAGAAATCTTAAACAAGCAATATCCGGTAATCCACCGTTCAATAAAACCATTAATTAGTGAGGGTTATCTCTTAAAAGACGACCAAGATCTTATTTCATTAAATTACAGAAAAAATCATTCTGAACTGACCTATGCAGAATCCTCCAGAAAACAAGACTTCCTAAGAAAGAATAAAGATATACAAATATTTCATTCAGACTGCCTCAAAACATTAAAAAATGATTTTTTTGTTTCAATCTTATTTGGCAGTTCTGTTGAAAAAAAAGGCAGGGATATAGATTTGTTATTTATCTTTCCAGAAGCAGAAGTAGAAAAAAATGAGAAGATAATTAAAAATGTCTCTGAAAATTCTACACTAAATCTGGATATAAACGTGATTTCAGTTGAAAGCGCATATGAAATGCTTTCAAAAAGAGAACAAGCAAATGTATTAAACGAACTTTTAAATAAGCATATTATCTTATTTGGGGGGGGAAATTTTTACAGAATTTTAAACAATGCTAGACAATAAAGATTTAGAGACAATAAAGAGAAATATAGAGAAACTGACTAAAGAAGAGAAAATATTGCTGGACAAAAAAAACAGGGGAAAGTTTACTAGCTTTTTCCTTGAAAATTCTAGAAAATCTTTTGATTCTGCAAAGGTTTTAATGGAAATCTCCAGTAATCCAAAATTAAAGGAAAGTTTAGGATATCCTGGTTTTGATGGATATCTTTGGGTTATTAATTCATCTTATTACTCTATGTTTTATATGGTAAAGGCACTTTTAGAGAATAACGGAATAAAGCTAAAAACAGACTCATCAACCCAGTCCATTCACCAAATAACTTTTCAAACATTGGTCTACTTCTTTTATATGAATAAGAAGTTAGAAAGAAGGCTAATTGAAGATTTTCAAGAAGCAAGCCAGGAATCCGGAGAAATTTTAGGAAAAGAGAAAGCAAAAAAGTTAATTGAAGAATATGAATCTGAAAAAGAAAAAAGGGGAAGATTCACCTATGAATTAGGTCAGACAGCAATGCAAAATAAGGCAAAAACCTCTCTAGAAAGAGCAAGATTTTTTAATCAAGAAATAAAGAAGATATTGGAGTTATAATGAAAACAAAAAAGTGTATTCTCATGCTGAACTACGAATTTCCGCATTATCACATAAAAGCAAAACATTTAAATAGTATTAAATAGATACTAACTGGTATTAAAAATGGACTATAAACAAATAAATAAAAATTCTCTGAAAATAATTGAGATTTTGAAAGAAGGAAAAGCCTACTTTAGTGAAATCTATGAAAAAACTGGAATAAAAAGCAAAAATAATCTAATAAAAAATCTCAATTTACTTGCTTCTAGTAAAATTCTAATCAAAGAAGAAAACAAATCTAATACGTTTTACTCTATAAATTACGCCAATAGTGTTTTAATTTCATTATTAAACCTGACAAATCAAACTAAATTTGAAAAGCTTCCTTTTAATGCTAAAAAAGGTATTTTAGACAGCATCTTTACACTAAAACCCAGAATTGCCATATTGTTTGGCTCTTATGCTAAAGAAAACTACAAAAAAGAAAGTGACATAGATTTATTATTATTTGATGCATTAAAAGAGCAAAAAGAAAAGATAAAAGAGATATCTAGAAATTATGGTGTTCAAATAAGCATCACCTTCATGAAATTTAATGAGCTGGATTTAAAATCAGAATCTTTGATGCACATTTTTAAAACAGGTTACCCTTTAATAGGGGAGGAATATTTTTACAATGAACTTGAAAAAGAAATTTGACTGGCAAATTTGGTTAGAAAATGAGAAAGAAGTGGAGAATAGTTTAAGCTTTTACTTGAAGAAAGAATTATTGCAAAAAGAAAGCGAAACCGAGTTCCTCCCAATTTCACATCTAAAAAAAGCAGAATATAATCTTAAATTTGTAAATTTTCTTAAGGATAATAAAAAGTTTTATGATTGGATAATTGTTGGATGTTATTATGCAGTTTATCATTCTGCCCTAGCACTGATAACTAAAAAAGGTTTTTCTTCTAAGAACCATTTAGCAACGCTCTGTGCATTAATCAAATTTTATTATCAAAAAAAAGAAAAAGCATTAACAGAAGAAGAGATAAAATTAGTTTCAAAATCCTCTCTGGAAAAGCAGGAAGTAAGCTATTTTGCCTATGCTAAAGAAAAGAGAGAAACCGCTTCTTATGGTTTAAGTGAAGAATTTAATAAAAGGGAAGCAGAATCTCTTCTTGAAAAAACAATTAAGTTTTTGAATAAATCTCGAGAGATTTTAGAAAGATGAAAACAAAAAAGCGTATTCTCATGCTGAACTACGAGTTCCCGCCGTTGGGGGGCGGGGCGTCTCCAGTAAGTTATGAGATAGCGAAGGGTTACGTTAAATTAGGTCATAGTGTGGATGTCGTGACAATGGGATTTAAAGGTCTTCCAAAGTTCGAAAAAAAAGAGGGTATAAATATTTACAGAGTTCCATGTTGGAGATCAAAAAAAGAAATCTGCCATCCTTGGGAACAGCTTACTTATATCATCTCAGCAAAAAGATTTCTAAAAGAACATATGAAGACTCACACGTACGACATAAATCATACACATTTTATTATTCCAACAGGAATAATTAGTTTGTGGCTAAAGAAGAATTATGGTTTGCCTTACATAATCACAAGTCATGGAAGTGATGTTCCCGGGTTTAATACTGATAGATTTAAGTTATTGCATAAGTTTACTGGATTAACATTAAAAAAAGTCTGTAAAAATGCCAAGTTAATTGTTTCTCCTTCAGATTATTTATCTAATTTAATTAAAGAAAAGATTGGAGACTACAAAATAAAAGTTATCCCTAATGGAGTTTACATAAATAAATTTCAACCAAAAAGAAAAAGGAAAATTATTCTTTCAACAGGAAGGTTATTGCCTAGGAAGGGTTTTCAATACCTAATCAAAGCGGTTTCTGATGAGGATATTGGTTATGAGGTTCATATTGCAGGGGATGGCCCAATGATGCAAGAATTAAAAGAATTAGCAAAATATTCAAAAACAAAGATAGTTTTACATGGATGGATGAATAACAATTCAAAGGAATACAAAAATCTCTTAGAATATGCTTCAATCTACGTTTTGGCTTCAGAAAAAGAAAATGCTTCGGTTGCATTATTAGAAGCAATGTCAGCAGGTTGTGCGATTATAACAACAAATGTTTCTGGTTGTCCAGAAACAATAGGAGATTCTGGGTTGATTGTTGAGCCGAGAAATTTGGAACAGTTAAAAAAGAAAATTAAGTTTTTAATAAAGAAACAAAAAATGATTAAAGAACTAGGGAAGAGAGCAAGGCAAAGATTATTAATCTATTATGACTGGAATGGGATAATCAAAGAATATATGAGGGTTTTGAAATGAAAATAAATAATAAACTTATCGGGGGTATTTATGATACGCTGGATTTTCCAATCAGATTTTTATATTCTCAACTTCATTTAAACAGATTATTTTTTTGGAAATTTTACACTTCAGATTTTAAAAAACTTGATAAAAAATTTGAAAAGATTAACAGTTTAATCAAAAAGAAGAAATTTTCCTTAAAAAATAAAGTTTGTTTAGAGTTAGGACCTAGAAATTCTTATCTTAATGCATATAATTTATTAATGAACGGTGCGAAAAAAGTTATTCTTGTAGATAAATTTCCGAGATATATAGAAACGAGTAAACAAGAAGAATTTTTTAATAAAGAACTAGAATACATCAAGCAAAAATACAGAAAGAGAGATTTATTCTTTATTAAAAACGGAAAAATCGATGAAAAGTATATTCAATTTATTGAAGGAGACTTCGCCAAAATAAAGTTTAAAGAAAAAATTGATTTTGCATTAACAATAAGCGTATTTGAACATATCAAAAATGTTGAAGAGGTTATAGCCAAATTAAGCAATGTCATGAAAAAAGGCGGATTAATGTATCATTCAATAGATCTAAGAGATCATTATAATTTCAACAATCCATTTTTATTTTATAAGTATTCAAAGAACACATGGGAAAAATATTTGACAAAAGAGGGGGTTAGTTATACCAATCGGTTTAGATATGACAATTTTAAAAGGTTATTTAAAAAATATAAATTTAAGGTTATAAATCAGGAAATAAAAAGATTTCCTGTAAAGATTAAAAAAATAAATAAAGAATTCCAAAACCGGAAGAATTTGGACATTGGAATTTTAAGAATGATCTTACAAAGATGAAAATTGGGATTTATGCAAGAGGAATTAGTGAAGAATCGGGGGGAGCTAAAGTTTACATTGAAAGTTTAATAAAAGAGGTTACTCCATTAATTCAAAATAATGATGAATTATTCATAATTCATAATTTAAAGAAACCTTATTTTAGATCAGATAAAAAAAATGTGCATGAAATTTTATTGAAATCAAATTCAAAAGTTATTTGTGATTTCTTTATCTCTCCAAAAGTAATAAATTCTTTAAGATTAGATGTTTGCCTTTTCCCAAAAGATGTTATACCCTTTTTTATTAAATGTAAAAAGGTTGTAACTATCCTGGACATGGGGTATTATCGTCCAGAATTTAACGCATATAAGCTTGTTTATAATATCTATATGAAAATTATGATTAAAAGCTCTTGTAACGGGGCGGATAAAATTATATCCATATCAGATAACACCAAGGAAGAAATAAAAAAAATATTAAAAATTAATAAAGATAAAATAAGGACAATATCTCTTGCAACATATTTTAATCCAAATTTTAAAAATACAAAAAGAGAAAAAGAGAAATACATCTTTTATTCTGGATCAATAAGTCCAAGAAAAAATTTAATAAGACTGATTAAGGCTTTTGAAAAATTAGGAGACAAAGATATTCAGTTGTATATCACCGGAAATAATATGTGGAATAACAAAAAAGAAATGCAACTAATAAAGAATAATCCAAAAATAAAGGTTTTAGGTTTAGTTTCAGAATCTGAGCTGAGAAAATTGTATCAAAATGCCTTACTTTATGTTTATCCATCTCTTTACGAAGGTTTCGGTCTTCCAATATTAGAAGCACAAGCTTGCGGATGTCCAGTAATAACCTCAAATGTTAGTTCTATGCCAGAAGTTGCTGGAAAAGGTGCGATTTTAGTTAACCCACACAATGTTAATGAGATTGCTAATGCAATTGAAAATGTAACTAATAACAAAAGATTAAGAAAAAGATTAGTAAAAGAGGGTTATAAAAATGTTAAAAAATTCTCTTGGAAGAAGTGTGCAAAAGAAACGTTAAAAGTTTGCGAGGAGGTTTATAATGAAAAATGAAAAATATCCCCTGATAAGTGTAGTAATGTTAAATTATAATGGTCTAAAATACTTAAAGAGGACTATCCTTCCGATTTTAAAATTAAATTATCAAAACTATGAGATTGTTATAGTAGATAATGGTTCAACTGATGGAAGTATTGAATTCATTAAAAAATTCAAAAAAATAAGATTGATTGAGAATGGAGAAAATTTAGGATATTCCAAAGGAAAAAATATCGGAGTTAAACATGCAAGGGGAGAATATGTTTTATTGCTTGATGAAGATATTCTAATTCTTTCAAAATCAATTTTACTTAGGTTATACAAAACTATAAAAAATAGGGAAGATATTTTTAATATTAGTTTATTATTAACCAATAAAGATGAGATAAAAACAGAGTATTATGGGGGATTTTATAGCTTATACGGAATTTTAAATAGAAAAAAGATTCATACTACAAAGATTTTAAATAGTGACAAATTACTTATAAAAATAGCTTCACCCGATGGGGGAGCTTTATTTTTTAAGAGAGAAATTTATAATCAAATGGGGGGATATGATGAAAGTCAGCCCTATTTTTGTGACGTAGGTGATTACGGGATAAGGGGAACGATAATTACTGGAAGGGAAAATTATCTTTACACTAAATTAAATCTTATTCATTTAGGGGATATAAGAAAATCAGATAATAAGATTTGGTGCTGGAAATACAAATATATCTTTATTGGGATGTCTAAAATAATAATTAAAAATTACAAAATGAAGAATATCCTGAGCACTTATCCACTTTTCTGCATATTTATGGTTATAAAAACCTTTAAACAATTTTTTATTAGAAAATCTTTTAAAGTATTTTCCTCTTTTTTTTGGTCAATTAAAAGTACTATAATCGAGATGAGTTCTATTTTAAAAAAGCGTAGAGAAATTCAATCAAAAAGGATAATAAAAGAGGATATATTTTTAAAAATAAAACCGCCGAAATTTAATTAAATGAAAACTGTAATTAAAAATAAATATCATCAACAAAAGAAAATAATCCATAATTTTATCTTGAATGATAAGTTGAACTTATTCGGAGAAAACTATGACTAAATTTAAATTAATTTGCATAGAACATTCTGAAAGAGATAAAAATGAGATAATCTACCCCCTACAAAAATCTAAACAACCAGTGATAATCATCCAATTAAAGAAAAAAGGGATAATATCCCGTATAAATTTTATAAAAAAGGGAATAAAAGAAGTAAAAAACAACACAATATTAATACATGATTTTTGGCCAGAGCAATTTTTGCTAGAATATTTTTTTAAGCCATTTCTAAAATATAAAATAATTTTAAAAATTAAAGGTAACCCTCTGCAAGAGTTAAAAGATAAAATTAACTTACTTGAAAAAGAAGGATTTCCCTTTCTAGCTTTCAGGAAAAAAATTGCTTATCATATCATTATTTTTGCCTTAAAAAAAGCAGACTTGCTACTTACGGTTTCAGATGATCTAAAGAATAGACTAAGCTACATAAATAAAAATATTAAAACGGTGCACATTCCCTGTAATGAAAAGAATTTTAGAAAAAAAGATTATAAAAAAGAAGTAAAAGAAGTAAAAGTTCTAGCAGTTACTGATTTTAAGTATCAAAGAAAGATTGCCGGAATTGGTGAATTCTTAGATAAGAACAAAGATTTTTTATTAAAAGAAAATCTTTCTATCACCATTGCCGGCGAAGGCCCATTTTTAACTGAATTCAAGGAAAAATATCAAAACTATTCTAATATCCATTTTTTAGGATATTGCAAAGATATTGATAAGTTGTATAGTAAGTATGATTTATTTGTGCACTTCTCATATTTAGACGGCTATCCCAACACAGTTTTAGAAGCACAGGCCTCAAGGTTACCTGTTGTGGTTAACAGATGTTGCGGGATGGTAGAACAGGTCACACCCGGTGTAAATGGATTTATTATTAATCTTAAAGATGTTTACCAAACAAGAAAAGCAATAATGTCGCTAAAAAATTCAAAAAAATTAAGAAAAAAGTTTGGAGAAGCAGGTCTTAAAAAGATAATAAAAGAGAATTCTTATGAATATATCGGAGAAAAATTACGAGAAGCAATTCAAGAAAGTTTGGAGATAGAGAAAAAATGAAAACCCCAAAAATTTCCGTAATAATGTCCGCATATAACTCTGAGAGATATATAACTGAAGCCATAGAGTCTATTCTTAACCAAACATTTAGAGATTTTGAATTTATAATTTTTGAAGACGGATCTACAGATAATACAAAAAAAATAGTTCAAAGATACTCTAAAAAAGATAAAAGAATAATCCACGTATATAACAAGAAAAATATAGGGTATGTTGGATTTATTAGAAATCTAAATAAAGGTCTAAAAATAGCAAGAGGTAAATATATCGCTCGAATGGATGCAGATGATGTCTCTTTGCCTGAAAGATTACAAATCCAACATGATTTTCTTGAGAAACATAAAGAAATTTTTCTTGCAGGTTCATCTATGATTGCTCTTTCAGAAAAAAATGAGGAAATAGGGATACGTTACTTACCACTTAAAATGAATGAAATCATAAAACAAATTGTTCACGATAATTGTATTATCCACCCGTCTATATTCTTTAGAAATGAAAGGGGTCTAACGTATCGTGAAAAAATACTTTATTGTGAGGATTATGACTTTTATTTAAGGTCAATTTTACAAGGCAAGATATTAGAAAATTTACCTATGCCTCTAGTGAAACACCGGTTCCATGGGGGTGCAGTATCTATCACAAAACAATACCAACAAAAATTATTTTCAAAAAAAACACAAGAATTTTATTCCATGGGATTAGAAAGGGGAGAACGGGGGTATCAAATGTTTAATCCAAAAAAGATAACTCTCTTAGAAATAGATAAAAATCCAAAAAGATCTTTTAAAATGTTGACTCTAAAATACTTATTTAAAGAGAATAAAATGGAAGAATTTAGAAAGCAATCCACAACTTATTTTAGTAAGTATGGTTATTTAAATGAACTCCCGATTTATTATTTTTTGAGTTATTGCCCAGAAAAACTCTTAGAATGTATACGTAAAATAATATGGACAAAGAAAAAATAAACAGATTGAAAAAATTGAATTTAGCTCTTTTTTTAGAGACAGGTGATAGTTTTGAAAATTGGGACAAGGTAGGATTATTAAGTCGAGAATTAAAACTATACAACCGCCTATCTGAATATGTTAACAAAATCTATCTATTCACGTATGGGATAAATGATAAAAAATATCAAAAATTGGTCAATAAAAATGTCTTTATAGTTCAAAAACCTTTAAGAATTAAAAATCAGGTTTATGAATTTTTATTACCCTTTATACATTGTAAAGTCTTAAAAACATGCGGGGTTTATAAAACAAATCAAAATATGGCTGGAGTTCCAGCGAGCATATCCAAGGTCCTTTTTTCTAAGAATAAGTTTATAGCTCGTTCAGGATATCTTGCAACACATTACAATAAAGATAGAAAACTCCCATATTCTCTTAAATTAAGAATAAGAATCATAGAAGGGTTTTCATACATTCTTTGTGACAAGATATTCATTCCAACCAAACAGATTTGTAAATTTGTTCAAGAGAAATACCCCTTTGTAAAGGATAAATTAGTAATGATGAATAATTTTATAGATACAAATCAATTTAAGAGAAAAATAATGAAAAAAAAGTATGATATTATCTATGTTGCAAGATTAAATCAAATAAAAAATCATCTTGAACTTCTTAGAGCAGTTAAGGAATTAAAACTTTCAATTTGTTTTATTGGACAGGGAGAAGAAGAGAAGAATATTCTTAACTTTGCAAATGAAAATAATATTGATCTGAAATTGATTGGGCGTATCTCAAATGAAGACCTTCCAAGATGTTATAATTCTTCAAGGGTATGTGTCTTTCCTTCACTTCATGAAGGCAATCCAAAAACTCTCTTAGAAGCGATGAGTTGTGAACTTCCAATAATTGGTTGTAATGTAACGGGAGTTGAAAACTTAATAAAAAACAAACAAAATGGACTTTTGTGTGAACCTAATGCAGAAAGTCTACGAAAGACAATAAGATATTTATTTAAAAATAAAAAGTTATGGAACAAACTTGGAAAAAATGCTAGAGAAATGATTATAAATGAATTTTCTCTTGATTCATTAGTTATTCGAGAATTAGAAGAATATGCTAAGATGATAAAATGATTATAGAAAAAACTATCTCTTTTTTAAGGATGAACAACATTTTCTTAAAATTTTTCTTAAAACTAGAGGGGTATAGTAACAGAAAAGTAGATTCTTTATCTATTTTAGTTAATAATGGAGTTCATCCAAAACACAGTTTAATGAAGTATCATAATTTTTTTGTTAACAATATAAAAAAGAATTCAAATGTTTTAGATATAGGCTGTGGTATCGGGGCAGTTGCTTTTGATGTAGCGAAAAATGCATCAAAAGTTATTGCTATAGATTTAAACAAAAAGAATATTGAAACTGCAAACAATAAATTCTCTGCAAAAAATATAGAATATGTTTATGCTGATGCAACAACATATGACTTTAAAGAAAAATTTGATTATATTATACTTTCTAATGTTCTTGAACATATAGATAAGAGAACAGAATTCTTAAAGAAGATTAAAAAATTAGCTCCAATAATTCTAATAAGAGTCCCTATGATAAACAGAGATTGGTTAACTCTGTATAGGAAAGAAATGGGGTTACCCTATCTTTCAGATAATGGCCATTTTACAGAATACACTTTAGAAACTTTTCAAGAAGAGATGAAACAAGCAGACCTTAAGATTAAAAAGTATTCAATTCAATTTGGGGAAATATGGGCAGTTGTTAGAAGATGATAAATTCTAAATTTTTATTTGGTTTAGTAAACAAATATTTTTTGAATAAGTGGAACTTCGCTAAGTATGATATATTTTACATCATCGAAAATGCTGATTGGTCTATAAAATGGGATGGCCTCAATTTAGAAAAATGTATTAAAAACTTGAAAGTAACAACTTCTTCACATGGATTAAAAGGGAAGATTATTCATTTTGGAACGAATAATATTTATAACACTGAATTAGACAAGAATAATCGATCTATCTTAACTTACTTCCATATTTCTCCAAATGACCCCATGCAAGAAAAGATAGCTGAAATTTCAAAATCTCTAAAGTTCATCCATACCTCTTGCAAAATCACTAGAAACAAATTGATAAAGTTAAGAGTTCCCTCCAAAAAAATTGTGGTTATACCTATTCCAGTAGATCTTAGCATATTCAAAAAAATTTCTGAGGAAAAAAGAAATACTATTCGATCATCATTGGGGATAGAAAAAGACAAGATTGTGATAGGATTGTTTCAAAAAGATGGGGTGGGGTGGGGTGAAGGAAATGAACCAAAGCTTATCAAGGGTCCAGATATATTCTGTGATGTTGTTGAAAAGTTAGCAGAAAAATACCCTATCCATGTACTGCTTACGGGTCCTGCCAGGGGATATGTAAAAAAGCGTTTGAAAAAAGCAAGTATACCTTTTACCCACAAATACCTCAAAAACTATCCTGAAATAGTAAACTATTACAATGTTCTAGACCTTTATCTTGTTACATCCCGTGTAGAGGGGGGTCCAAAAGCTATTTTAGAGTCAATGGCATGTGGAGTTCCAATAGTTAGTACAAAAGTCGGCCAGGCACCAGACATTATACAAAATGAAAAAAATGGTTTTTTAGCAGAAATAGAAGATAAGAAGAAGATGGCAGAGTATGCTTCAAAAGTTTTAGATAATCCAAAAATTAGAGGAGAGTTAATAAAAAATGGTCTGAAAACAGCCAAAAAATATGAGCTAAAAAAGATAGCAAGAGAATACTATAAAAAGTTGTATTCCCCATTATTGAAAAGATGAAAGTACACATACTATACAAGTTCGTTGAAGGCCCATCCGGCGGAGGAAATCAATTTCTAAAGGGATTAAAAGATTACCTTTCTTCCAAAAAGAGGTATATTACAGATAGCTCAAATACAGATGTAATCTTATTTAATTCCATGAATTATACTAACAAAGAGCTAAAGATTTTATATAAACTTCGCAGTAAAAGGAAAATTCTTGTACATAGAGTAGATGGTCCAATTTCAAGGTATAGGGGAAAAAATTTGCAAGTAGACAAAGAAGTTTATCTCCTCAACCAGTTCTTAGCAGACGCGACAATCTTTCAGTCGAATTGGAGTCGGCAAGAAAACTACAAATTAGGAATGAAACCAAATAAGTTTGAGAAAGTAATAATCAATGCTCCGGACTCAAGAATATTTAATAGAAAAGGTAAAAGTCCTTTTTCAAAGAATAGAAAAATACGACTTATCGCGACAAGCTGGTCATCCAATTGGAATAAAGGATTTGAAACTTACAAGTGGCTCGATGAAAATCTCGACTTCTCTAAGTATGAAATGACTTTTATAGGAAATTCTCCAATTGAATTCAAGAATATTAAACATATTCTCCCATTAAAAAGCGAAGATTTAGCAAAAGAGCTTAAAAAAAGTGATATTTACATTACGGCATCAAAAAAGGACCCTTGTTCTAATTCTCTTATAGAAGCACTGCATTGCGGGCTTCCGGCAATAGGATTAAGAGATGGAGGACATCCTGAAATCATTAAAAATGGGGGAGAATTGTTTGATGCACTCAAAGAGATTCCACCCCTACTAACAAAGATTATAAAAAAATATAAGAAATACCAAAAGAAAATAGACATTCCATCTATGAAAGAGGTAGGAGAGAGATATTACAGATTTATGCAAGAGATTTACGAGAAGTATAAAAATGGGGTATACAAACCCAAAACAATATCCAAAACAAAAGCAATTAAACTTCAATGTAGTTTATTTAAAATGAGGATAGTTGAAAAAATAAAGAGGTATATCTCTACAAAAAATGTTAAGCTAAAGAAAAAATGAATGTTTTGATGATTTACAAATATTTTCCCCGCCAAGGAGGAATAGAAGAGATGGTTAGGAAAATTGGTTGTTTTCTACGAGACAGTGGAGACTCAATCATGATATTGACAGATTATGAATATTACAAAGAGAAAAGTAATGGAAAGTCCAAAGAAGGATTTAAAATTTATCATTTTAACTTTCTGAATCTGATGAAGTTATTATTTTATAATAAAATAGATTATATTATTGTTTTTGATCCATTTCCAAGATATATCTTTTTAACAGTTCTTTTTAAGACAATCAAGAGAAATATAATCAGTACAATAATATTTTCTGGTTCTAGATCAGAGGGAGTATCAAAAATGAAGTATTTATTAAAGCTGATATTTTTGTTCTTTGATAATTTTATTGCAATTTCAGATTATACAAAAAAGAAGATGATGGATACAAAGATAAGGGCAAAAATAAAAGTCATACCTCCTCCTTTGGATGTTAATAAGTATAAGATTTCTAAGTTGAGTGGGAAAACCATAATTACATTAGATCGGATTTGTAGTAGAAAGAGACATTTAGAACTTATAGAAGTCTTTAAAAAAGTACATGATAAGGATAAAAGAGTTAGACTTAAGATTATAGGTTGGTTTGAAGAAGTAAACAGACCTTATTATAATAAAATAAAGAAGTTAATTAATGATTATGGTTTAAACCATTATGTAACCTTCTGTGGGGATGTTTCAGAGAGAGAAAAGATAAAATTGTTAAGTGAAGCGTCCTTATACATAAAAACCTCAAGGCACGAAATGTTTGGGATAAGCACGTTAGAAGCAATAGCGAGCGGATTGCCAGTTGTTGCTTTTAAGAACACTGCAACTGCAGAATTAGTGGGGAAGGGGGGCGGGATATTAATAGAAGACGGTGATATTAATAAAATGGCAAAAACAATCTTGAAGTTGATGAATAACAAGAACAAGATTAAGTTATTATCTAAAAAAGCTATTGAAACTGCAAAGTCTTTTTCATTGGATGAGTCTTGTAATAAGTATAAATTGTGCATAAAGCAGGATAGATATTAAGGGAGGGCAAAGATGGTACAAAAATATCACAATAAAGAAGAATTAACAAAAAAGTTAAGAAAGAGCGAAGCTTATCAAAAAAATTCAATTGAAATAGCTAAAGCAACAAAGAATAGATTAACAAATTATTTAAAAAATAAGTTAATCGGACAAAAATTGAGACTATTATACTTTCTCAGAGTAATAAACACTAGAATAAAAGGCTATGAATATTTTAAGTTTAAATCCAAACGATATAAATATTTTCACCATTTTTACAATACTACTTGGAAAAATGAAAGGGCCGTAGAAATTCCCATAGTTATGGATTATATAAATAAATATTCAAATAGAAGAATTCTTGAAATAGGGAATGTTATTTCTCATTACTATTCTAAAAAATGGAAAGTTATAGATAAATACGAAAAAAAAGAGGGGATAATAAATCGCGATATTATTGATTTCAAGCCCAAGAAAAAATACGACCTAATTGTAAGTATTTCCACAATGGAACATATAGGATTTGATGATGAAATAATAGATAAAAATAAGGTAATTCTTGCGCTTAGAAATATAAAAAAGAATTGCATAAGGCAAGGGGGGCTTATGATAATTACTTTCCCCCTAGGTTACAACAAATTTATGGATAGCAACTTTTTCAAAGGTAAACTGGGGTTTGATAAAGAATATTTCTTCAAGAGAATCTCTAAAGATAACAAATGGGTTGAAGTCCATAAAGAGGATATAATAAATATTAAATATGGCAAACCATTTAGTGCAGGTAATGGATTAGTTATATGCGAATATAGGAAGCCATGATGATTAAAAACATAATAAAGAACATACCCTTTATAAAAAGGAAATTAGTTGAGAGAGAAATAAATAAAATTATGGAAACAAGGAGCAAACTCAGATATGCCCAGATTTTTGATATTCTAAAAAATAAAAAAGTTAAAACAATTATGGAAATAGGAACATGGAATGGACTCCAGGGGTACATAATGATTAAACTATGCAATAAAAATAATACCAATGTTGAATACTACGGATTTGACCTTTTTAACGAGATGACTAATGAGATATTTAAGAAAGAGATTTCAAAAAAACCACCTTCTAAAAATGATGTTATGGAGATGTTACAATTAACAGGAGCAAAAGTATACCTCTTTGGAGGAAATACAACCAAAACCTTGCCAGAAAATATTAACAAGCTACCTCTAATGGATTTTATTTTTATTGATGGAGGTCATAGTCTAGAAACTATAAAGAATGATTGGTACTATGTTCAAAAAGTTATCGGAAAAGATAGCATAGTGATTTTTGATGATTATTGGGAGGGTAGAAATGACGCAGGGTGTAAGGAGATAATAGAGGGTATAGATCAAAAAAAGTTTAAAGTAGAAATACTCCCTAAACAGGACTGTTTTGAGAAGAAAGATGGATTGTTAAAGATAAGCCTAGTTAAAGTAACATTAACATGACAAAATATTATGACAAAAATAATAATCGCCTTGTTTTTATAGAAAAAAAGGCAGATTCTAAATTCTGGGACAAACATTGGAATGGAAATAAGAATTCTTTTAAAAACCAGTATACTCCTAAATCTAATTTTGTAGTTAGATATACCCAAAAGTTTTTGCCAAAAGGATCTAAAATTCTAGAAGGAGGATGTGGACTTAGCCAAAATGTTTACAAACTTCATAAATGGGGATATAACTGCATCGGTATTGACTATGCTTCAGAAACAGTTAAATTAATTAAGAATACTTTTCCCGAATTAGATATTCGCTTAGGTGATGTTCGAAATCTTAAGTTTAAAAATGATTCTTTTGATGGATATTGGTCACTGGGCGTAATAGAACATTTTTATAAGGATTATGAAAAAATTTTGGATGAAATGTCACGAGTTGTGAAAAAAAGGGGGTATGTTTTCATTACTTTCCCCCACATGTCTCTTTTACGCAGAGTAAAAGCAAGGTTGGCTCTCTATCCAGAATGGATCGAAAAAAAGGAAAATATAAATTGTTTTTATCAGTTTGCGTTGGATGAAAAGGAAGTTATAAAGAACTTCAAAAAACAAGGATTCAAAATAGTTGAAAGGCATTACTTAGATGGGTATGGGGGTGCAGAAAGAGAATTACCTCTTTTAAAAAATTTAAATAAAAGACGAAATATTTTGGCTCGTATTTTAGTATTTTTAATCAAGTCTCTTTCATCACGATTTTGCTCACATATCATATTATTGATATTTATTAACAAAAAATGATAAAAAAATCTTTAGTTATGGGGTTCACAACCGGAGTATTAATGCTTATAGGCCTAGTTGTCCAGCATTTTCTTGCAAAATATCTTACTATTGATGAGTATGGTATTTATGCACTTATGTTTTCGTGGATTGCTTTACTTAGTATATTCTCTCTTAATAGTTTTAATACCATAGTTACAAAAGCTGCGGCCCAAAAATATCCAAGGTTTTTCAAAACAGCAAGCAAAATTTGCTTTTTATTCTCTTTAATTGGTTCTATTGTCTTTCTGATTATAGGATTTTATTTCCAGCCAGATTTAAAGAGTTTTTTTATCATTATAGCAATATTCTTTCCGTTTTATGGCGGGATTAATTTAGCGGAGGCATTTTTTATTGGTTCAGCTAAATTTGAAAAATGGTCTCTGTTTGTTATTATTTCTCAGATAATAATCGGAATTGCTCAAATTTTGTCTGTTTACTTATTCAAAGATGTTAGCATGTTACTATTTTATACTCTTCTCAGCACCTCTTTAATTAATTTAATTATTACATTATATTTATTCTCTAAAATTAAACAAGAAACTGACAAGAAAAAAGATAAAGAATTAACTAAATATGGTATTGAATTAACATTTATAACTTTAATTGGGTCTATTTCTACTAGAGTCCAGTATATTATTCTTGCAACATTAACAAACGCTTCTACTCTAGCGATTTATGCCGTAGCTCAGATAATCCCTGAAAGAATAAAGACCGTCTTTAAAAGTTCGTTAAATCCCCTATCTATACATCTTGCATCAATAAATAAAGAAGAAAGTATTAAGATTCTAAAAAAATCTCTTCTCCTACTAATTCTTATTGGTATAATAATAAATATCTCAATAGCATTGTTATTACCTCCTACAATACTTTTAATTTTTGGACAGAAATACGTTAGTTCAATAATCTACTCTCTTGCATTATCATCTCTTATTTTTCTTATCCCCTTCAATGCATTATTTGACTCAATCGTTATTTATCATGGTTATAAAAAATTCTATGCTAAACTTACTATTTTTCTTAACGTAACGCAAATTATTCTTTTTTTCTTATTAATCCCAAAATTTCAAATATGGGGGATTATTTTTTCAATGCTCTCGTTGAATTTTATTGCGACAATAATTCACTTAATCTGGATGTTTAAAATTCCTAAATTAAAAAATAAGAAAACCATGCTTGTCTTCTATAAGAAAAATGTTTTAAAGGGATACCGTTCAGTATTAATTAAGAGCAAGGTAACCGGAGATAACATAATTCGGATAATTGAAGCAGATTATCTTTCTTCAAAAGAAAAATATCCCATATGGATAAAAATTTTAACAAAAATGGTTGGAACAAAAACCTTGATGGAATAAGAATCACCATTTATAAATATAAAAACTACCAATTTGTCCTAAAAATGTTACAGAGATATTATCTATTTGAAAGTCTGTGTTATTTTTAAGAACTGGAAGAATACCAACATCTGACCGAGTATAATAAAATTTTTCTAACACAATATAACCCTCTTCATGGATTTGGGTTATATTTCTTAATTTAGAATAATCAGCGTAACCAGCCCCGGTATAAACATTATAACTAAGGTCGTAGTTATTGATCTGACCGACATAGGGGAATACATCATAAAAAGAAGAAGAGTCATTTTGTTTAATAAATGAATAGTTCAGGAAAAATATAAACTCCTTCGGATGGGTTGTGATTAAGGTAATCGAGTTATTGATTTGACGTTGTTCTAAAAAATCTAATACTGGATAGATGTCGCTATAATAAGCACCATTTAAAAAGCTATATCCTGATTTTGGTTCTTGATTAATGATAACAAAAGAGTTAATGGGGTTGAAGAGAGTTAAGATGACTAACAAAATTAAAATAAAGGCAAATTTAAACAGACGGGACTCTTTTGATAACCTTTTGAATATAAAGAAAGAAACATAAATACCAGCAGAAAAGATTACAGAATAAAAAATAAAGAAAGAATAAGCATGTCTGTCTGAAGGCTGAGGACCAGGATTAAAAAAAAGTATAAATGTTAGAAATATTGCTATGAATGAAAAAAAATTTGAAAAGAAAGATCTATCTTTTATAAGTACTAAAGAGGATAGGAATATCAAGAATGGGATGGAAGGATAGTATAAAAGATTTATATTAAACCATTGATGACTTAGAGGATACAACGGATCAAAAAAAAGATTTTTTAGAAAGATAAAATTTTGCCTCATATTTAAGGATCTATCAATTTCAAGATGATAATCAAAATAGCCCAGGAATTTAAAAATAGTAAGGAGTAGGATAAATCCAAGAATCCAAAATAGTAAAGCTTTTTTGTTATTAAATGATTTTTCAAAAAATAAGAATCTAAAAAATAAAAATAAAAAAACTGAAGGAAGTACAACTTCAAGCATACTTCTATCTAAAACAAAATTTGGAAAAAATAAAAATAAAATTATTAGGACAAAGGCAGGTAAAATCAGATATAAAAAAGATTTAATGCGATTATTTATTTTTTTAAGTATTGTTTCAATGTATACAAGAAAAATTAAAGACAAAAAAATTCCTACTTCATATCTTCGAATATAATTTGCCATCCCGATTGCAAAGGGAGATATTGCAAATAAATATGCAGATATTAATCCAACTTTTTTATTTATATTCTTCGAAAAAATATAAATTAGGATTATAGAAATTAAACTCATTAGGACAAAAGGTAATTTAGCAGAAAAAACATTGATATTAAACAGTTTAAAAGAAAAATATACTAGATAAGTTACGATATAGTCCCATTTATAATTAAATACACCCTCTTCTAAGAGTCTCTTCGCGGCATTTAGATGATTATATTCATCTATAAATGGAGCATGATAGTTTATGAAATAAAATCTAAAAAAAGCTCCTAAAAGAACTATGCAAATCAACCCCCCCACATACCACCAACCCTCCTTATAACACCACTTCACAACACTCCTCAAACCCCAAATCCTGCTTAATCTCGGAAACCTCCCATCAAACTCCTCATACCTCTTTCTTTCTTCCTGCTCCTCATCCTCCTTCTCCTTCTCAATCTCCTCCACAACATCCCTATTCATCCAAAACACCAATGCTCCAATTGCGATTGTCGCAATTGTAAGAAACATCTGATAAGGCTTAAAAAAACTTGTAAAAGAACTCATAAACTCAAACTTTAACGAAGAAACCGTTACTAACAAAAGCAACAGCAAAAAAACATACTTTGGAAACTCAAACCAAAAACCTGCCTTACGCTTTCTGAAGACAAGAAACAAAAGAATCCCACTGAACAAAAGCAAAGCATAAACAAAATAAACCTTGTAAAAATCAAAAACAAAAGAAAAAATGCTTGTGAGCGCAACTAAAACAAAAGCAATCAAAAACCCTATTACAAATTTTCTTGGTATTATCATGTTTGTTTTGGAACAAAACTAACAGACAGAAAATCCCCGATTTTCCGTATATCAAAAACCCAGTATGGCCAAACCGGTACGGTTTAGTTGGTTTTTGAGTTGTTTCATATTTGTTTTGTTATGGTTCAAATGGGTTAAATTACTATTTAAACGTTTTTAATGTCATTTTTTAAGGGTGACAAGAGAAAGCTGAAAAACCAAGCAAACTCTTTTAAACTTCAACAAACTATACAAATTATGGAAAAAGGGGAAAATAATACCCATATTGCAATTTTTAATGGAAAAGTAATTCGTAGAAAGCTAGTAAATAATGAATGGTTTTTTTCTGTTGTGGATATTGTTGGTGTTTTGACAGATAGTGAAGACCCTAGAAAGTATTGGAATAAGTTAAGTCAGAGACTACGTGAAGAGGGAAGTGAGGTGGTGACATTTTGTCACCAACTGAAATTAAAGGCTGGAGACGGCAAAGAATATGAAACAGATTGTGCAAATACAGAGGGCATTTTCAGAATAATCCAGTCAATTCCTTCAAAAAAAGCAGAACCTTTCAAAAGATGGCTTGCCAAGGTAGGTTATGAAAGAATTCAAGAAATTGAAAATCCAGAACTTGCACAAGAAAGGATGAAAGAATTATATGAAAAAAAAGGTTATTCTAAAGATTGGATTGAGAAAAGATTAAGGGGAATTGCAATCAGACAAGAGCTCACAGATGAATGGAAAAACAGGAAAATACAAAAAGAAATAGAATTTGCAATCCTAACTAATGAAATCAGTAAAGCGACATTTGGAAAAACAGTTGAAGAATATAAAGAATTCAAAAAATTGGATAGAGAGAATTTAAGAGATCATATGGATGATTTAGAATTAATTTTTACAATGTTAGGAGAAGCTGCTACAACTAGGATAGTAAAAACAAAAGATGCCCAAGGTTTTCAAGAAAACATTGTTGCTGCTAAGCAAGGCGGAGATGTTGCAGGTAATGCCAGAAAAGAATTAGAAGAAAAAACAGGAGAAAGTATTTTATTAGAAGATAATTTTTTGAAGACTCCTGAAAAACTAAAGAAAAAAAGAAAGAAATTGATAGAAACTGCAAATATATAAGAAACTATTACAAACCTCTCCTAACCTAAAAATCACTCTAACCCTATTAATAACCACAGCCCCTGACTCTTAAAAACTTTCCAACCCCCATTTTTCCAATCAAAAATACAATATTCTTTCTAATAACCAATCTAAGATAATAGACGCCCTAAGGAAATTTAGACATGGAATTGTTTATTATGGAAAAAAAGTAAGTGCAGACTATCTTACAAATCATAGAGGAGAAATTATCAAAATCAAAAAAACAATGTGCCATCACACCTTAAAGGGTGTGGTTTGATTGGCACTTGTTTTTAGGACCAAAAAATCCTTGAGTGGATTTTAGGGTCTAGGAAATTGAGTAATTTCCTCTATGCTCAAGAATTGAAAATGGTAACATTCGCTACGACCACATGATAAATCATATAGTTTTCAATTCTTGACATAATAAAAGTTTTAGATAATTTAGTAGAGTCAAAACTTAAAGAAGAGATTCATTAAACCCATTAAATTCTCTACTTCCCTTCACAATAGTCCTCTTCTTATCATTACTAACTTTAATCTCTAACTCATCATTCTCACTTAAACCTGCTTCTTCTACTGCTTTATTTGGTACTATTTTTCCATAAATTATTAACTTATAATACAATATACCCCAACAAAATATGCATTTTGTATACAAAATGATAGAATAGTTAACTTTTAATACAAAATAGCAACATTTATAAAGTTATTATACTTAAATAAACTATGGCAACAAAGTATGATTGTTTTGAATTTATATACAAGAATAAATCTGCTTTAAAACCCATAGAGGTAGCAAGAAATTTCAACAAAGAAAATTATCCTGCAATTCATAAGCAATTAAATGAGCTATTGCGAGAAAAACTATTAACTAAAACCAACCAAGGTTTTCAGGCAGAAATTTCAGAAAAAACATCTCTTTTGTATGGACTAATAGAATATTGCCTGAAGAATGAAATTAACTACAATCTGTTATTGGAGAAAAATTTTACGAAGTTTGTTAAGGCTTCTTTAGAAAAAAAAGAAATAAACTCAAAAAATACAAATATTAACCCAAGAACTCTTAAAAAATATGTCTCCATATTAGAAAAATATGGAATGATACTGATAATTTCAGAAAAGCCACTAAGAGCAAAAATATTTTATAATACTCTCCTGAATAATCTTTTAATCTATTTTAATTACAAAAACCTAAATTTAAACAAAGAACCGATTCATTATATAAAAGAAATAGAAAAAGAGATGTCTAATTTTAAAAAATTAAGAAAAGAAGACGAAACAAAATACAAGAAAATTTTAGAGGATTTTCAAATTTCTTTTATTTATCACAGCCTATCTTTAGAGGGTAACCCAATAACTCTCCCAAACACAATAAAAATCTTAAAGGATAATATAATCCCTGCAGATTTAAAAGCGATAGATGTTGAAGAAATCAAAAACTATCAAGAAGCGATAAGGCAAATGTTAAAAAATGCGAATGAAAAGAAATTGCTAAACGTTCAATCAGTTCTAGAATATCATAAGATAGCAATGAAAAATAGTATTTCCCTCGCAGGAACAATCAGAACAATTCCTGTGTTTATAAAGGGAAATCCAGATTTTAAAACAACCGAATCTTCAAAGATTAAACAAGAACTTGAAAATTTATTCGGTAAATATGCTGATTTTTTAAATAAAAAATATCTCTCTTTTAAAGAAATCCTTGATTTTGCAGTCTACTTTCATAATGAATTTCAGCACATTCATCCTTTTGAAGATGGAAATAGTAGAACAACCAGATTAATCACATTTTATATTTTTCAACAGCAGAATATCCCGATTTTAGATATTCCACTTGGCTTATTAGATGAATATCTATCAAATACGAAGGGATCAAAGAAAAGAGACGATGAAAGGCTAAATCAAACCCTTCAAAAAATAATTTTGTTCAATCTAAAAAGGATAAATAAGATGTTGGGATATTAATCAAAAATTCTTGTAGATTTTGAGTTGTTTCATCTTGTTTTATTTTTTTAATTATCCGCCAAATACGGATAAAAATCTTCTGTTGTAAGCCCTGCATAAAGCTTTCTAGCAATATCTTCAGGATTTGTATTTGGAACATCTTGAACCATTAAATTTAGCTTAGAACCCTTGCTAACTTCTAATATCATAAGGTCCATGATAGACCTGCCTGAAGCGATTGAATATTCTGATTTATTTTGTTTTTCAAGAAGAATCTTATTTGGAAATCTTGAACTCCATTTAACAATAACTGCTGCAGGTCTTGCACAAATCCCCTCTTCTAGTTTTACTTCTACATCTCTGATTACAACATATCCATTCTCATACTTTAATTCTGGTTCTTTATTTTCCATGTTTGTTAATCCGCCAAACTATCTACTATTCTTGAAACCCAGCCTTCTCTTTTATAGACCCTATGTTTATTACCGTTTATAACAATCTTAACTTTTTCCTTTTTATAATCGTTTCTGGTTGTAGGTTGTGATATTTCTTCTTTCTTTACTGCTTGTTCGCTCCTTAATGAATCAACCTTGCTTAAAAAATCAAAAACTCTAAGATAATAAAGCATAATTATCGAGCTTAAAATCATCAGACTCCAGAAAGCCTTCTCTGTCAGGCCGGGAAAGTCCAATGGGCTTTTGAACAGGGAGAATATTGACAAAATCAAAAGCCCAATAAAAAGGAGTGAAAAGAAGAATTTTCTTTCTCCAGAAAGCGCTGTTTGAAACTTTCTCAGTTTTGGGTCTTTTTCCAGTCTTTCTAATGCAGACTTTTGTTTTATAATAGCGATTTCTCTTTCTTTCTGCTCTTCAAGTTTTCTCTGATAATCTCGCTCTATTCTTGATTTTTCTTTATATTCTTCATATTTTATCTCTTCAAGATACCCCAGGTCTTTTTTTCTTTGTTCTTCAAATTTTCTCTGTTCTTTTGAAAGAACTCCAGAATAGAGCTTGTCTAAATCTTTTGCTCTATCAATAATCCTTTCTTCAAACTCCTTATGCTTTTTATCAAGCTCTTCTATCTGATTTTGATGCTCTCTTTCTATTCTTGCTTTTTCTCTGGATTCTTCATTCTCTTTTCTTTTAAGCTCTTCTAATACTCTCTCTCTTTGTTCTTCTTGAACTTTTTCACTTTTAGAAATGATTCTAGAATAAATATTATTCACTTCTCTGCTTTTATTAATAATAGTTTCTTCAAACTCCCGATGTTTTCTTTCAAGATCTTCAAGTTGTCTCTGGTGCTCTCTTTCTATTCTTGCTTTTTCTTTTGCTTCTTCGTATTCTCTTTCCTTAAGCTCTTCTAGCTTTTTCTGGTGTTCTCGTTCAAGCCTTGCTTTTTCCTTGGATTTTTCATATTCCTTCTTCTTTAACTCTGCTATCTCTTTCTCTTTAAGGCTTCTGAAATATTTTTCATAACTTTTCCTTCTTTTATACTTCTCTTTCCAAGCAAGTATAATCTTTCTGAACTTTGAGGTGTCTTCTTCAGAACTATCTTTTTTTTTAGAAGACCTAAGATTACTTATCTCTTTCTTTATTTCTCCTATTTCAGAAAAATTTGACTTTTCAAGCTTGTCTCCAAGCTCTTTCTTAAGATTGCTAACACTCTTTTCAAAATAAGTCTTTATCTCTTCAAGCTCTTTTGATAATTTGTCGCCGGCATCTTTAGTCGGTTCTTTTTTTTCTTTCAAAGAAGACTTAATAGAACCAATATCCACCTTTATTGCCTGAAAAGAATTCTTGAGCTTTTCATCAATAACCCTAAATCTATCATCTACTTTCCTGTTTACATAATCTCTTAAATCTGGCATTTTTTATGTTTATTTTGATTGAATTTTATGTATTTCAAATTTCTACATTGAAGTTTCTTCCTAAGAAACTTTATCAGAACTCTCTTTCCCTGCTAAAGAGAATAAGACTTTTAGGGTTTAAAAAGATAATTGTAATGAGCTGATTAAGAAATTAAACCTTTTCCTTTTTCTTCTCAGCTTCTTCACTTACCAAATCCCAAATCTTATTGGTTATTTCAGGAGGAATTTTCATATTAAGCTTATTTTCAAGCTTTTCAATAAAATAACCTAGATCAAAAACTGCTCCACCCTTGCCTAGCTTCTTCTGATTCTCAGCTTCACTTACTATCAATTCCCAGTCTATTTCTCTGCTCAGGATTATATCCCTGGCATCATCCAAATCTTTCATCCTGTCCGTAGCACATTTCATAAGAATAATATCATGAGGATCAGCAATCTTTAAAACAAGATTATCCCCAAATTGATGCATCTGTCCTGCCCGTTTCTGCATGTTCTCAGAAAAGATAAAATCTACAACATCTTTTACAAATAAATCAAACCTTTCATCACCCAGGGTAAGCATCTCTGGCCGATTTTCTCTTCCACCATACACAATCTTTGAGTCCATTTCCTTATATCCTACGGACATTATCGCTTCTTTGAAAATATCTCTGTCTTTTTTATTTTCAAAAACTAAATCTATATCTAACGTAGAATCTTTTAATCCTAAAAACATCATAGCTGTTCCTCCAACTGCATAAACCGTTATCTTTTCCTTAAGCCTCTTTGATATAGCCAATAATAATCCCTGTTGCCGTTCAATAGAAATCATATATAACCCTCCAAATCACTCTTATTAAATGGGAGATAAATCTTCCATACTTTTTCTATTTCTGTAAAATCTTTTGATTTTAAACCTAAAACAACATAACAAAAGGATGCATCTTTTTTAGGCAGTGAAAGATTCCTGAATCTTTTAGTCATCCTTCTAACCTTCATTACTTTTCTTGCTAAGTCATACAGAGCACCAATCTGCCTTTCAAGATGATTTGTTTTTGCCAGGCGATACAGCTCAGGCCAGTCATTTATTTTCTTAAATAATGCTAAAGAAGCCAGGATTATTCTAAGGCTTTTGGTTTTCACCGCATATACTAGAGTCTCTTCCAGACTTGGCTCTTTTCCATAAATCTTATAGACCTCTGGAGCATTTATTTTAATAGGTGAATTTTTATTGATTATCTCATGATAACTTACTCCACCAAGTTTATTTTCGAAAGAGATGCTATACAGCCTTCTGTTATTACTCAGTCTCTTTGTCTTAACATAGCCCTTTTGCCTTAGCCGGTAAAGAAAATATATCGCCTTTTTCCTATCTACAGCTAGTAATGTCATTACAGATTCTATCGTCTGTGTTCCTTCGAGATTTTTAAGAAGTGTCTTCATTTCCATATTGAATGTAGCAATAAGTAATATATAAACCTTTCTATTATTATTTAGATACTATTGAATGTAGCAATAAGTAATATATAAACCTTTCTGTTTACTAATCGTTGTGTAGCCAAGTGACATATGTCACCAGGCTACCGAAAATTAGTTCTCATCTAATTTTCGTATTTCTTCATGAAAAAGGAAGAAATAAGGAAAGAATTTTTCAAGCTGAGAATAAAAGGACACTCTTACAATCAGTGCAAAAAACTACTTCTCGCTTTATTTGGATTTGAAATTACAACCAGAACATTAAAGAGATGGGAAAAGAAAATTAAATCTGAAGAATGGAACTTAAAGGATAATTCTACTAAACCTAAAACAATTCACTATAAAATTACTTCTGAATTAGAAAATCAAGTAGTTGCTTTAAGAAATAAAACAAACTTTGGAGAAAAGAAACTTATTAACTATATCCAAATTAGTCATGCTTCTATTTACAAAATTCTTAGGAAAAATAAATTAATTCACCCTCAAGAGAATAGAAGAAAAAGGCTAAAGTATATTCGCTGGCAGAGAAAGCATACTAACTCTTTATGGCAAATGGATTTATCAGACCAGAAGATTCAAGGCAAGTATTGTTTTGCAGTAATTGATGATTGTTCAAGATACTGCTTAGGATTGTTTGCCTTGAATCAAATATCTACTT